>Ga0172381_10006206_pt1 | contig 12011 bp, 34 predicted proteins | sample Leawel6488metaG_FD_119754 | JGI IMG/M metagenome (GOLD analysis project Ga0172381, IMG submission 119754) | Leachate microbial communities from a municipal landfill in Southern Ontario, Canada - Leachate well 64-88 metaG | ecosystem: Engineered > Solid waste > Landfill > Unclassified | place...
GGGGGCTGGCAACTGGCGTGGGACTGGTTTGGCATGAGGGGTAATGGGTGGTGGGGGCTATGCGGCGATGGGAGTTGGGACCGCGTCGGGTCTGCGTTGCAAACGGATTTTGACCGGCGCGACGTCTGGGCAGATCAGCTCTTTGACCAAGCGGAGTAACGGCTATGGCAACGCGGCATGGTGATGGGCAGTGGCACCAAGCAGGTGTCGCTGGCGACTCGCGGTGGCGGGGCGACGGGTTCTGGAGCTGTCGCCAACAGTTTTGGGAGGATGGCGGTGGTACTTGGGAGCTGGCAGGCCTGTGCTGGGCGGCAGGAGGGGGTTGGTGGGATTTACGAGGTGATGGCCGCTGGGAGATCGGATCAGCGCTGCAGGCGGACTACGATCGTCTTTGAATTTTAGGACGTTTGACACTTTCATAACACGAGGTGAATTATGCTGGAAAATCCCAAAAGCACTGCCGTGCCACAGGACAAGTCAGGCGTGTTGTTGGCGGTGGAGTACCTGGAAGAAACGGTTAACCGGCTGGAGGAGGCCAGGGTGGCGATCGAGTCCCGGTATGGGGTGGCAGCCTGTCCGATATCGGAGCCTCCCGCAGCGGAGGAAGGTGCGTGTTCGCAAGGCCCGATCCGGTCCAGCCTGGCTAACAGGTTGGAGAAGCTTAGCAGCGCACTGAGGGGCATCGACGCGCGGTTGCGGCGGTTCGCGGACGCGTCGGACCTGTAACCTGCAGCGCGAATGGCGACTGTAGGGAGGATCGTAGAGCAATGCGTAAGCCCCTGTTTCGTGTGCTGCATACGTCATTACAGCTGTGTAATGCAGATAGCAGCTGTACCATAATTCCCATAGCGAACCATGACTGCTGGTTGGGATCCGGCGGCGGTTGTCGACCACACATCTTCGTGGCGGGTTATGCTTGCAGCTACGGCCTCGTATGCCCGTGGGGCTGCCTCGGAGGTGGCCGGTTCTTAGGTGCTGAGGGCCGGAGTTCTGTGCAGGGGAGGCATGTCCGGAGGTCCCCGGAGTGACGAGAGCACCTTGCTACATGCCGAGTTTGGACTCAACCCAGCATCGGCTGGTGGTCGCGTGTCGGAGGGTAGCACAGCATGATAAATTATCACAAGCTGTTGGACACCTCGTTGCAGCTGCATAACGCAGACAGTGTGTGTACTATAACCCCAATACCACATCACAGTTGCTGGTTTCATCATGGTGTCGGTTATCGGCCACACATCTTCGTGGCAAATAATGCGCGCAGGCATGGTAGCACTTGTCCGTGGGGCGGGCTTGGGCATGGTCGGTTCTTAGGGCTCGCGAATAGTCTGGAGCGATTTGCTAAGGACACCGTAGAATGGTGGTGATGTCTGCATGACTGTGTATCAGGAGCATGACTGGGATCATAGTGGGCTGTGGCCTGCAGATGGCGACGGTAATTGGCGCTGTCGCCGGCTTCTTTGGAGTGGCGGTGGCGGCAGTTGGACATGTACGTTGCAGTTTTGGGTAGCCTGTTCGCCTGGTGCGGGCTGGTGGGGTAAAACGGGCAATGGGTGTTGGCGCAATGGGGCTGCAATCGTAATGATGCGGTACTGAGGGCCTATGCTGATGAATGCTATTGTCGGGATGAACGCGTGCGGTGACGGCCGCTGGATTGACACTGTCATGGGGTCCTATGGCGGTAGTGGCTGCTGGGATGCCCCGCGGCTGGCTTACAACGGGGCCGGAGGGTGGCTGCGGGCCCGGTGGACTACATTGGTGGCCCCGGGCCGCGGCTGGTGGTATAACACGGGCGACGGTATGTGGGGGCCGATGTGTGGTGACTAATCAGGTGTGGAGTAACGTGATGCCTGCAGCATGGCAGCGTATGGTCAGGGACCCAGACTGGCAGTACATGGGCGAGAATCGCGAAGGCGGCGGGACTGCCACGCCGCTGCCGACTTGCGGCACATGGTATGGCCGGGGTACAGGCTGGTGGCAATTCACGTATCGTTTTGTGATGATCTTCGGGGAGGGCTGTTACCAGATGAACTATGGCGGTGGCCGCTTCTATACCCTACCGCCGTATGCAAGCTGATGGCTGGAGGCACCATGTTAGTTTTGCGCAGAGGGTTTGGAGCAGGTTGGTACCGGCCAGCTGCGAATTGCAACTGGTGGGAAGGTCGCGGCACGGGCTGGTGGGTAGACCCGTATGTTTGCGGAGGTTTTGGCACCGAGTGTCCTTGGCATGGCAGCGGGTGGGGCCGGTTTCGATGGATGAGGGTGCTGTAACGTTATGTCAAGGAGGCAGCTGCCTGTGAGGCGTTACGATTTCCACGCTCACGACCAGGGGATGTCCGGTGATGGCTGCTGGGGGCGACACTATGGGATCACAGGGGCCCTGTATGGGGACGGCCGCTGGGCCAGTGCGTCGGCAGGGACCGGCTGTGGCAGTGGGTGCTGGGACCAGACCGTACGGGTTTATGAGGCGGGGTGCTGGCGTTTGCTGCAGTGGCAGGAGTGGTCGCGACCCGGCCCTGGCCGGTGGGCTACCTAGGGGGTAATTACAGCAATGGCAGATGCAGCGGACGCGGGGGACAGTTATGGTATCGGCCAGTGGCATACCTATTTGTACGGGCTGGCAATCGTGTATCACACAGACGGCTCAGGCAGGTGGGCCGGCTGGGGGGACGGGTTTTGGGAGTGCACGGTAGTAGAGGGGTGTGAGACGTATTGACCTAACCATGGCAGGCACACGCGGAGATGGTCGCTGGCATTACGCACCAACCTTGTTGGGCGTTGCGTTACACGGTTATGGTTGTTGGACCCAGTGGCAGCCGGCGCCAAACAACGGAACTGGAGGCTGGTACGGGGCGGCAGTGCAGACTACGCAATACGGCACGGCTGTACAACGCGGCATGATGCCGTATGTTTCAGGTTGTGGCCGGCAAGGCACGCGAGGAGACGGGTGTTGGCAGGATACGCACATGGTACTGCAATGGGAGTGGTAAATGGGCCGAGCTATGGCATACAACGAGGGTGGGGGTTGGAGTCGGCCATTGCCGCATTACCGCTGGTGGCGGGAGCACGGTACTGGCTGGTGGGTCAACGGGTTCGTGTATGCCGTGAGTTACGGGCTGCCTGCAGAGTACACGTATGGTGACGGCAGGCTCTACAACATGCGGTGGTGGCAAGGGTACTGCACATGCTAGACGCGTATGATCCGTTGCGGATGATCCCTTCTAACCAGGTTGGCAGCGGCTGGACCCGTCCGCTGCTGCATAGCCGTTTTTGGCGGGGGCACGGTACAGGTTGGTGGCTGCTGGCCGGGGTATGTGGAAGGCCGTATGGGCATGGCTATCCCGGGTCTTTGTGTGGCACGGGCCGGGCCCTGTGGCTTTATGGGTGGAGATAGGAGCTGCACTATGTACCCGCATGACTACTCGCAGATTTCTCGTGGGTGTGGCTGTCGATACACGTATGTAGGCTGGTACTGGTGGCCTGCGGCCAAGCAGGGTTGGCGGTTGGCAGGGTACCTGCGGCATATACCATTCGGGCAAGGGTGCCCCTGGCAGGGGCAGGGTGTCGGCCTGTTTTACACACACGGGAGAGCGTAATGCTCGGTGAAGGCTGTTGGGATATGGGCTATGTACGGTCGTGGTGCGGCGGTATGGGCTTGTACGGCTGGCATGACTGTGGATTCGGACTGTACATAGACGAGTACGGGTACGCGCGCAGATACGGGCGTCGTGGACGCCCTACGCAGTTTGGCGGCGGCTGGCACGCAGTAGGGGTAATACCATATGTTCGGGATGACATGTACTGAAGGGCACGGACGCTACCGGGCTTTGCCGTCCTATACTTGGTGGGGCGGGCAGGGTTGTGGTTGGTGGCTGGATAGCATTCTCTATAGCATAGACTATGGGCGAGGCTGCCCCTGGCGGTGTTGTGGTAATGGTTGGTTCTCGCACAGAGTCTAGGAGCTGCGGTATGGCTAGGCTACGACACGGTGACGGTAGCGGATGGGCACGGCCGTCAAGGCAGCATCGTTGGTGGCAGGGGCGTGGGGATGGCTGGTGGGTAGACCCGTGTATCGACAGCGTGGGTTATGGCTTGGGGTGTGCGTGGTGCGGCTGCGGGGCGGGCGTGTTCCCAGGCATGATGTGGTTGAGGAGTTGTTGATCATGCGTGTCACGAGATACGGAGTAAAACAAGATGGCTGCGACTACATACCTTTTGCCTACCGAGGGTTGCGGGGTAGCTCGGGGGAAGGTGTATCATCGTTGGTGGTACCAGCACGGTACAGGCTGGTGGGCAGCCACATATGTGCTTGGTCGTAGGTATGGTCGGAAAGGTTACTGGGATAACTGCGGAGAGGGCCAGTTTTATGCCACAAAAGCCTGGGGTCGGTAGCGCGGAATCACGGCCAAGCTTACGTAGCGAGGGTTTTAACGGGCTGCAGCCCATCCTGCCCTGGTATCGGTGGCAGGCCCGCCACCAAGGCGAGGGGCACTGGTGGAACTTGGGGCTGCTCGGGACTCGCTTTGGGTTTGACTGTCCCTGGGAGCAGAGCGGAGGTGGCTTGTATTATGGGAGGCCCTACCGTGCTCGGTGAGCGCCATCGACAGCAGCTGTTAATCCGCTATGTGGCTGACGGCCGGCACCGCACGGGTGTTCGCTATTGCTGGGAGGTAGGTAGCGGCGCCGGGTGGTGGCGTGGCTGGGGCGACGGCTGGTGGCAGGGCTGGCGGGAGCTACCGGGTGCTATCGGTAATATGGAATTGCCGTGGCGGGGCTTCGGTGTCGGCGCCTTTACCGTATCGGGACAGGCTTATTGGCACCCCTGATGGGGCAGGAGCGGATATGGGCGTGGCAGGACAGTACAACAACGGGGCGGGAGCAGGCGGGCCACGACCTTCGTGCGCCAGCTGGCTTGGTGGTTGTGGCTGGTGGTGCAATTACGCGTACACTGGCTTCATACCTGCAGGTTGGTTTGCACGTCAGGGTGACGGCTGTTGGAGAGGATGCGGTTATGGCGGACGAGGGTACTGGGGTGGAAGATGGTCTGGGTAACAGCATGGGTGCTGGCGACTGGGCGCTGTCGTGGGGCGGCCCCCGAGGGCTGATGGGTAACGGCTGGTGGTGCAGGCCTGCTGTGCCGCACTGGCCCGGCCCGGGCTGGTTCGTGGGTGAGGGCAGTGGTTATTGGCGGGCGCGAGGCGAAGGCCGTGCGTTCTGGGTGTGGAACGTGGGCGGTATGATGCGGCAGTAACAGGAGCAAAGCCATGCAGATGCACGGTGACGGGCGTTGGAGCAGCGCCAAAACCGAGAGGGGCGGTACGATCGCGTGCGGTAGTGGCTGCTGGGACCCTGCGGAACTACCGAGGAGCGGGGCTGGCCCTTGGCAGTTTGTGCGATGGGCGGATTGGGTGGCACCGGGTCCGGGCCGGTGGGTTGGCGAGGGTGACGGGTTTTGGACTGCAATGGGGCCACACTGATGTTACATGGCGATGGCCGTTGGGGCAGCACGCCGTTCTGCCGGTACGGAGGCGGATCCGGTTTTGGCGGGGGCTGCTGGGGCCCGAGGCGGATACCGTGGGATGGCCCTGGCCCGTGGGACATGCTTCGTTACGAGGGGGCCGGCGCATGGGTAACGAGACAGTGGGCTGCACTGGTTACGGCTGGTCCAGGCTGGTGGACTGTGGAGTCTCGCGATGTTTGATGCAGCATCCTGGTATGGTGACGGGCGATGGAGCTACGAGCGGACAGACAAACACTATGCACTTCATGGTAGTGGCTGCTGGGGTCCATGGCAGACAGCTATAGACGGGACTGGGGGTTGGTTCGGGTTGCGCTGTCTCCCACGGGTACTTCCCGGCAGGGGCTGGTGGGATGGCCAGGGAGATGGCTTCCGGCCTCATTACTGGAAGGGTGGGGACGGCTATCAGTATCGTGTCTGGTTAGGTAAGGCGTGAACGCGTTACAAGCGAGTAAGGGAGCACAATATGGCCTGTGATGAAACAATTGCAAAGCTGCGAGATATCCAACAGTCGCTCGGGAGGTTGCTGGCGTATAACGACAATACCGGGCGTGAGTCTCTGTTGGGGCGGGTGGAGCATCATTTGGAAACCGCTGTTTCCTTTAAGGATGTTGAGGCCGCAATGAACGCCCGCCCGATAGATGCGCAGAATACGCTTGTGCATGGGCCGGAGGATTTGCTGTATATCGTGCTCAAGAAGGTTTATGCTGACTTCGGAACGGCCACGGCTATGCTGTTGGCAATCCGCGAACATTTAGCCGAGCTAGATACGTTCATCGATGATATCCTGTGTCACCAGGAAGAGGTGTAGTACGGGATCAAATACTGTCCAGCACGCAGGAGGCGACGATGTTTGCTACAGTCTGGGGTGAGCGTTTGCGCAGCCATCTGTTGTATCTGCACATTACAACGGGCCGCTACCCGACTGGATACCGCTATAGCGCAGAGGCCGGCTGCGGGGCTGGGTGGTGGCACGAATGGGGTGACGGCTGGTGGCGGGGGTGCCCGCCCGAGCGGCAGGACGAGGTTCCGTTTGCGGCCGGATTCGGAACTGGCTGCTTCACATCTACGGGGCAGGCTTATTATTCACGAGTACACGTAGCCTGGGGAGCTTAACATGTGGACAGCAAGACATAATGAGGGTTGTGGCTGGGTGCAACGCGTTCGCCCCGGGCGGGCTGAGTACAACATCGGTTGGGGTTCTGGCTGGTGGACGCACCCTGACTTGTTTACTATCGCATACGGCCGCTACGCTCAGTGGCGAGGTTGTGGGAGCGGTTGGTTTTGTGCGGCACGGATAGTGTGAGAAAGGACGACGCAGTCATGGCTACGCTTTGGCCCGCGGGACAAGACGATGCTTTCGGTGAGCGACCCCCGATACTGCCTTGCCGCTGGTGGTGCAAGCAGGGCGTGGGACTCTGGTGGGGGCAGTATGTTTTTGGTGCCCCTTTCGGACTTGATTGCCCGTGGGGCATGCGAGGGGGCGGCCGCTTTTACGGGGGAGTACACTATACTGCCTTGCCCAGGACCAGTGGGCTTCAGTGATGGGGCGGGAATGCACATGTGCTGCGAGCGTGCAAGCAAAGGGAGTAGCTGCTGTGACATCGAATGACGAATCATGGACATACGAGCTTGGGGACACGTACTGGCGGAAGCCGGGGGTACCTCACAGTCAGTGGCAGCAGCAAGGCGTGGGCTGGCGGCCGCACATATACCTGCCGGGTGTCAGTCGTGCTTACGGCTGGGACTGCCCGTGGGGGCAGCGTGGCTATGGCCGTTTCATGCGGGGGGTGGTGATTGCATCGTGTGGCCGATGGGCTACGGTAGAGTTATGCGAAAGGAGGTGTCCCATGCAAATGGCCAGGCCCAGTTGGTGCTGGGAGAAAACCTGGCTGCTCGTCATGTTGCTTCAACACGCATATTGCAGCATCCTATTGAGCCTTCCGATGGCCGACGACTGGAGGGTGATGGACCGTGACGGCGGCAACCGTCCCGAGAGCCGTGTTAACGTTCGGCGACCGCCAGCCGATGAGATCGGGCGGTATCCGAGCGGATTTCTTTAGCCACCTGCCCGCCTCGTCGGGGGCGGCATTGGAGCAGCAAAACATGACGAACAGCGAAACGTGTGTAGCGAGAGAATGCGTCCCACAGCTACGGATTACCGAGTGCCCGATCTGTGGGAAGCAGCTGCAGGCTACGGAGTGTGTGGAGCATTACTGGTGCTATACGGCCCTGACGTTGCAGGATGGCCGGCTGCGATGCACCGAGGAGGATGCTCCGAGCGATGAGGATAATCTCGCCACGACAGAGTGGCGGGTATACTGCGCAGGGGACCATACCGAGGACGAGATGATAGCGGCCCTGCAAGCCAAACAGGAGGATGCCTCGGCACGCGTGTGTTGCGAGCACGCGGGTATCGTGGAGGAGTTGCGGCGCGAAAACGAACAGCTAACGAAAGAGGTTGAGCGACTCCAGCAGGAGTGCACTGCAGCAAGCGATGAAATACTGCGGCTAAGCAACTGACCCCAGTCACCCAGGAGCAATAATGACCTGTACGACCAAGCGTGATGCACAGCACGTGCCAGATCGTGGAAAGCTGCCGAAGGCACTGCAAGGCCTGCCCTCTTGGCAGCTTATGACACCTGCCGTGCTCAGCGGCCTCTGGGCGGACGGAGACTGTTACCTGATGGCAGTTCCGGTATGCGACAGGCATGACGACGAGTCATGGACATACGAGCTTTGGGCGGTTACTATTCGTTGCGACGAGGGCTCGTTTGCGGTGGAGCACTACGGTGAGCCCTGGTGTTGGGAGTTGGAGGATGCGGATTACTATATTCGGCTGTAGCGATACATGACCCTGACGAAGGTAGGAGACATGCAAGAGGAGCAGATTACTGCCGCGATCCACGCAACGATTGCCAAGACGATTCTCGAGGCCCTGGATACCGAGGCCCGAGACGCGCTGCTGCAGAAATCAATTGCGGAGGTGCTCGGCGGTTACAAGTTTCGAGCTGCTATCGACGAAGTGGTCGCGGCGAAGGCCAAGCGTGTCGCGGAGCAGCTGGTGGCGTCCGACGAGTGGACGCGGGCGATCGAGGCTACGATGCGCGAGAGCTTCGCCCAGTACATCCAGAATCTGCGAGTTGCCGCCGAGAAAATGCTTGTGGACGTTTTTCATGGCACAGACGGCACGTATTCTCATGCGTCGCTCGCACTGAGGTGCTGGCCCAAACCCAAGCCGGAGGCGTAAACTTAAATGGTACGTGGCAGGCAGTAGCATGGAATTGCCCCGCAAGGGACGTGGAGCTGGCCGGTAGGAACAAATCCGGCGGCTGGGAAGCGCCCATGACTAGCTCGCCGAGCGTGGCGGTGTACGCGCATATAGGAAAACCGCCCTGCCTGCCCTACCGTTATGAAAGGGTGTTGCGAGTGGGAGACGACAAGGCTTGTGAGGGCCACGCCCCTGCAGTATTCACGGATAACCCGCTCAAAGCCATCTTGAAGGAGGGCGAAACGTTTGAAGAGCTGTGCCGAAAGGTGCAGTATTGTGAAATCACGTGGCCCCAGTGCTATGTGATGGGTGAGCCGATTCGGATCAAAACATGCGGGACTAAGTAGTCCGACCAACCAGAGAGGGAACACAGGGGTGTTTACAACGGATTCTCGAACGGAAAAGTTTCTGGACTCTATCGGCGTGAAATGGCATTATTCAAACGCCATCACGTTCGGTGAGCTTAGCCCGATATGGGATACCACGAATCTTGGACGGTCGCAGGTGCAAGTGGATGGCGACAGCAGCGAGAACTGATGTGCTGGTATTACCAACATCGCACACTGGATGTCCGAGGTTGAGAGCAGAGTCTAAGTGCAACTCAGTATTTTGTAACCCTTTTGGAGGAGATTTAACGAAATGGCCGAGATCGAACTGCCCCGTTATGTGTGCCACAAAGAAGTCCACGCACTCAAGATCAAGGAGGTGATCGTCCACGATCCACCAGAGGGTGTGCCGTTTGCTGGCGCTCACCTGATGCCCGAGAACGAGCGATACGCACCTATCCCAGTCGATGCGGACTGGTTCCGTCGGCACGATCCGAGTGGACCTGGATACTACGTCGTCTACCCGGATGGCTACAAATCGTGGTCGCCTGTCGAGGCGTTCGAGCAGGGCTACACCAAGATCGGCTGAAGAGAACATCGGATAAGTGCAACGAAGCTGGCGTACCCCGTTGGTAGTGGATGTTAGAACATAGGTGCAAGGAACACAGGCGTGTTTACAACTGATTCTCGAACGGAAAAGTTTCTGGACTCTATCGGCGTGAAATGGCATTATTCAAACGCCATCACGTTCGGTGAGCTTAGCCCGATATGGGATACCACGAATCTTGGACGGTCGCAGGTGCAGGTGGCTGGTGCGATTGACGCATACGGGGCCTTGATGGATCGTGGATCAGCGGCTCCGGCCCCGATACTCTGGAAGAGCCCGAAGCGAATCTTTGAAGTGCTTGACGGTATACAGCGACTGCTCGCAGAACGTGCAAGAAAACCAGTCTCGTTTTCGGCTTACATTGCTGAGAGCGATTCCCAGGCGATGGTTGCGAAAATCCGCGTGTTCGCCAATTATCGATTGCAGGGAGGCTATCAGGAATCCGCGGAGTGGACCCTGGAGCGGGCCATAGAACTGCTGGTCAACGGCGGCGTCATGAGCTTGGAGGAGGTCGCTGATATCGGCGGCTGGTCTGCCAGCGCTGTGCGGGACAAGAAGCAGGTTATCGACTTCCGACAAGCGGTGTGCGGCGTAGGGGGCCCAGAACGTATGACGGACTCCATCTTGCGGATCGTGGCACAACATGCTACCAGGGACGATTTCGCCAGTGCTCCAGTCGCCTTGGGCCATTTCTTCAACGATATAGCCCGGATGCGACTTAGCGCTGCCGAGGCGGAGCCCTATATCGAGCAGTTTTTCAACGTAGCGCGGGCAAAGGCACGTCTTTTTAGCCAGTTTGAGACGAAACTCTCTGAATTCCGCGGGGATGAAGACGTAGCCGCCAGACTCGCGGACCCGACGCGACGATGCTATCAGCCGATGACTCCTGACGGGCGACTGCTCAAGGCGTTGCGGGCGGCGCTGACGACAGCCGAACGGGTCCTGGCCACCAGCGACGGCGTGGTGGGGACGGACGAATGCTTCCAGGTCATCGGCAAGCTTAGGAAGACGGTACAGCAAATCGACAAAATGAGCCGGAGGAGCAAATGAGCAGGGCCAAAAAAGACGCCGGCGAGGCCCTCAAGGAATTAGGGTACTATCTGCGGCGCGACCCAGGCGCAACAAAAAAGGTTGATGCTATTTCGCGATACGTTGGCGAGTTGCGGCAAACGGTCGCGACCATAAAGGCTGAACTGGATGCGTCCAAAAAACAGCTAGCAAGTCTTCGCGACCATACTAACGACGTGGAGCGCCAACTCGGCGAGACACGAGACGAGCTCAGTAAAGAGCAAGCGCGGCATCACCAAACAAAGCTGGAAAAGGCAAGGCCAACGCACGTAGAGGAGCCGCTTAGATCCCTCCCTGTGGTGCTCCAAGACAAAAAGGGCTTCCTGCAGTCGTTCAAGATCGTAAAGAAGTACTCCAGCAGACCTCCGAGGATCTTGGGTTATGCGGCTGTGCTGAAAAGCAAGGTGCAAGACGATAGGCTTAAACGAATGCCCGATATTCTGGTTTGCAGATTGGAGGATGTGATCCACGTTTATGAACCGAGAGGTCTTGAGAGCGTGGGCAGAATGGTTGCATTTGCGGCAATGCTAGGCATTGGCCTGACGTTCGTCGTTGAGCAGCCCTTTAACGACGAGGACGCATACGAGATGCGCGATGGAGAGCCTGGACGTTGGATGTGGAGCAGATGGATACCAAACGCCGAAAAACGTCAACTTCTAGAGGGCGCGGCCGACTTTGCCAGGATGGTTGATGGAAATGACGAGTGCATGAGGCAAACCACTTTTCGAGATTCGTACAACCCTGAGCCGGACAGTACATAGCTGGAAGACTCGGGATGGGTGAGCCAATCAGGCTTACGACAACGAAATGACCCGGCAGCTACGCTGCCGACATCGCGGCTCTCGCAGCCGCAGGAGTGGCGAGAAAGATGCTTCACCAGGATCCGAATAGCGAGCGCGCCAAAGCATCGCAGGATGTGGAGGTCCTCTCTGGATTACGGTCGCATCATAATCTCGCAGAAGGCCGGCGGAATAGGGCGGATATACGGCAGCAATGCCACGGCCTGCCCGACACACGTTCCCCCTGCGCCCGGCAACGGGCGCAGGGGTTTTTATCACCCTGACAGGAGACTACGATGAATTCGACGAAAAGCTGTCTGGCTGAGTTGAAGCGGCTGGTTAAGGCCGCGAAGGTGAATCTCTACCGCCGGATCGAGCTGGCGGCAACCGTGCTGGCCGACCTCGACTGGATTGCCCGCGAGCACGGCGGGAGTGAGCTCAAGGCTCA
>Ga0172381_10006207_pt1 | contig 12010 bp, 20 predicted proteins | sample Leawel6488metaG_FD_119754 | JGI IMG/M metagenome (GOLD analysis project Ga0172381, IMG submission 119754) | Leachate microbial communities from a municipal landfill in Southern Ontario, Canada - Leachate well 64-88 metaG | ecosystem: Engineered > Solid waste > Landfill > Unclassified | place...
ATTTATAGTATTCAAAAAAATAAAGTTTTATTAAAAGATAAAAAAATAATGCAATCTTTAAATTCTTTAAATATTGAAGATTTAGAAGAAATTTTACATTATTTGCAAGTATACAAACATTTTTGTAAAAAAGAAGATTGTTGTTTTGAATACATTGAAGAATATTGTATTACGCTATCAAAACAAAAAAGAGATTATAATGATGAAATTTTAGAATATAAAATTTTATATAAAAGCTTAGAAAATTTATTGCCAAAATATGAAAAACTATTGTCTATGATTCATCCAAAAGATGATCATGAAGGTTTTAGATGGCATATTTCTTGTAAAAAAGGAGCTGAAGAATTAATTGCTCATACCTTTTATTCAAATACTGATTTAACACTTGATTTAGAGGTAAATTAATATGGAAAATATAATTAAAAAAAATCAAAAAAAGTTCTCAAATTTTAATAAAAAGAGTTTCAATGAAAGATTTGCACATTATGAAATTTTATATGGAATGCTAGAAGAATTACAAGAAGTAGAGAATTGGGAAAATTTGGATTTATACAAAAAAATCTATAGAGCATTTTGCCAATATAATGAATTACAAAAAAAGGTAATTTAAGAAGAAAATGAAGAGTAAAGTAATTGTTTTACATGTTAATCCTGATAAAGATTGTGTTATCAAGATTAACATGATTAGAAACATTGATAGAAATAAAAATAAAATATATTTTCATTTAACAGATGGAACAGGCATTGAATTTGATGCAATATCAAATAAAAGTGCTATAGATACTATAAATTATTGTATTGATATTTTGAATGGTCTTAATTTAGAAAAGAAATAAAAAGAAAAGAGATAATATGTCAATAGCCATAGCATTTTTAGTAATTTTTTATGGATTACTTACAGCATTAATTTATATATTAATTTATGCTTATATATTTATTATTATTATTTTAGCATCATCAATAGCATGTTTTATTGCATTATTTATGCAATATATTTTTAAAAAATTTAAAATAATAGGTTTCTTTATAAATTCTTTTATATTTATAATATCTTTGACTTTAATATTATATATTTTTGCAAATGATTATTCTAAGTTTTTATATATACCTATTAAATCTTTAAAGTTTTTGTTGAATTATATTGATATTACTAGATTATTTTAAAGGAGTAGCTGATGGAAGAAAAAGAAATGTTAGATAAAATTGATTCTGAAAAACAATTACTTTTATTTGATATTATTCAATTAAAAGCAGATTTAGAAGCAAAGGACAACTTGATATTGTCTTTGCAAGATGATATAGAAGAAGCAAAAGATATAGCAGAAGAAGCAATGGATGATGTTAATGATCACGAAACCAAAATAGATGAAATAAAAGAAGATATTAAGCATTTAAAAAATAGTTCTGAAGTAGCATGTGATGAAATAGATGAAATTAAAGAACAAATAGCACTAATAATAGAAAGAATAAATTCTATGTGCGAATAATATTCATATTTGATTTAAATGATTAATTCATTTATAATTTAAATATAAATCAAATAAATAATTAATTAAATGAGGAGACGATGATGGCTAAAAAAGACAAAGTTGAAAAGTTTACAATTCCTCAGATAGCTATAGAAAAAGAGCTATCTAGGAAAACAAGTTTCCCTAGACTAAGGGACGACTATTTGAAAAAAGTAGGCATTATTGGTTGGGATAGTATATCCAGACCAATCTTTGCAAGTTTATTTGATGGTTCATCAATTTGTTTTGTAGGTGAGCCGGGAACAGGCAAAACTTATGGCACAAAGAGAATAGCAAACTTACTGTTAGGATTGTCTATTTGTTTAATAGATGGATCAAAAGCAAATTGGGAAGAATTAGTAGGGCCTTTCAACATTGAATCATATAATAGAGGACAATTAGAATATTTAAAAACACCTATGTCTTTATGGGACAAAGGTTTTCTATTTGTTGATGAAATTAATAGAGCACCTGATCCAATACAAAATGGATTGTTAGAATTGATTAGAAATAAGACAATTCAAGGTATGAATACAGAGATACAATATGCATGGGCAGCTTGTAACTTTTTAACTACAGAAGGAACTCAAACACTTAATGAAGCATTAGGAGATAGATTTGTTTATACTTTAAAAATACCAGAATTTTTAGATTTAACAGAAAAACAAAAGAAAGAATTAGTGCAACAAAGTGAAGAAGTTGATGAACATATACTTCTTAAATACGTTAAAAAAGAACCTAACAACAATAAATACAAAAGTTTAGTAACAGAGATTCAAGACTATTTAAATGCTGTTGGCAGACAATGGCTAGAAGTAAATAATCTTAAAATAGAAGATTACATGAGAGTTTTTGCAACAACTTATGGTAATGAGTTGAAAAAAGCTGATAAACTTGACATGTTTTCAATAGGTAGTAGAAGAGTTAATAATTTAATAAAAGCAATAAAATCAAATATTGCTGTAGAATTATTTGAGTATAATAATTATATTAAAGGTTTATCAAAAGAACAAAAGAAAAACAATCAATTAAATACTGAAGAAATGACTTCTTGGCTTAGAGAAACTATCTATAAAGTTATTATAGATACTGTTAATATTGAATTAACAGGTAAGAAAATTAATATTCAAGCAATTTCCACAGCACATGACATAGCTTTAAAAGAAATAGATGCAAACCAAATTACACCTCTTTATAAAATTTTAAAAGAGAAAAATCCTGTTAAGAGATTTTATAAATCTGTTTTCTTTTTAGATTTAGAACCATTAGAAATACATAAATCGTTTGATATGCTAGCACTAGAAGTAGAAAAAATATATAGTCAAGAAACATTGCAAAACACAGATCCAAATTATTGGAGAGAATTATTTTGGAAACAAATTCAAAATATAACACCATTAATAGCTTTAGAATCTAAAGTTGGACAATTTAGAGATGTTTGGGATAAAATAGGAGTAGAATTACAACAAAAAGTTAGCGATCTTTTGTTTAGAGAAATACAAGAAGAAGTAATAGACAAAACCACTAAAGAAAAGAAAATGCAAATAGGTACTCAATTACTAGAATCAATTAATGATTTAAGTCCAAAAATGTTAGAGTATTTTGATTTCAAATACGATATATTTGAAAAAGGATTATTCCATAAACAAGAAGACATTAAAAAATATTTTAATTACCAAAATGAAGAAGAGTTATTAGAAAAATATATAGTATTAATACTGATACTATTTTATGAAGTAGAAATGTTTGATATTATAGGATTTAATACTTCTTATATTCAACAAACTTATAGTGAATTGAAAACTTTGGAGAAAGAAGGACAATTTATACCTTTGCATGACAGCGGTATAGTTTATAAAAAAGGTCAAGGCTACGAAGAGACAGCAGCAAAAGAAATAGAAGATTTCAAGAATGTTATAAGAGAAAGATATGAAAATTGGGTAGATCCAGAATTTATTAAAATAGTTAAAGAAGCTAAAAGGCAAGTAGAAGTTTTAAATGGTGTTCTTGAAGAAGATAATATATCTTTATTTAATTAATTATTCTCTAAGGTATTTTATTTTTAAAATACCTTTTTTTTTATTATAGAAGAAGTTTGATTTTTACATTTATTTCAATTATACTATAATTATAGATATTTAAATTACCTAAAAAGGTAAAAGGAGCTTTAAAATGCAAACAAAATTTGATAACTTTTTTAATAGTGAAGACTTAAATTTAGCAACAAAAAATAATTTAATAGAATTTAAAGATTTAGAAGATAAAGCATTAGAATTATTTGCTAAAACAGATGAATTCAATATTAATATTGATTCAAAACAGGTAGAATTATTATTACCTTTAATTGCAATGAAATCACAAATAGGAAAATTTGGAGAAATTTGGAGTAATTTAAATTTTGTTTCTAAAAAAGATATTAGTTTAAAATTAGAACCAGAATTAGATATTTTAGATTCAATTAATGAATTAAGTCCAAAAATGTTAGAATACTTCAATTTCAAATATGATATTTTAAATAAAAATAATATTATAGAAGATGAACCTATATTAGACGGTGAAAGCATCAGAGAATATTTCAATTATCAAAATGAAAAAGAATTAGTAGAAAAATATATTATGTTAATGCTAATTTTATATTATGAAGAGTTGATATTTGGAGATTTATGCCTTAATACTTCATATATTAACCAAACAAAAGATGAATTAGAAACAGCAGAAAGAGATGGCAAGGTTTTTATACCAGCAGAAGAAAAAACTTATAGCTTAGAAGAATATGAAGTAATTGCTAAACAAGAACTAGAAAATTACAAAGAAGAAGAAGTAAGACTTTATATAGAAGTAGATAAAAGATTCGAAAAATTATTAAAAGAAGTTCAAGCTGTTCAAATTGATAATATATTATAATTCATTTATAATTAAAATATATTATATTAAAAAGGTTAAAATATGACTAAAGAAAAAAAGGAAGACATTACAATTTTTGATTATCAAGCCGATCAGCCTGATAGAGTTTATGATAAAGAATATTTAATGAGGTATTATAAATATGCCTTATTATATATACAGCAAAAAGGATTGAGTTTAACAGCTGAATTTTTAAATATTGTTCAAATAAGATTTACTACTGAAGGCAAGTATGTGCCAACAGCAGGATTAGCTTATTCTAAAGGTAGAAGAGAACTTTGGCTAAATGTTAATTTCCTTTTAGATGTTGTATTTGATGAAAAACAGCAACAAGAAGTTTTTAAAACAGTAGAAACAGAATATGATATTCAAATGAGAGAAAAATATGATGTAGATTTTAAAATAGTAAAAAGATTTGCTTTTTTGATAACACATGAATTAATGCACAGCATCTTTGGACATGTGAGTCAGAAATATTATAATAAGAAAAATTATAATTTAAGTTTAATGAATGTTGTAACAGATATTTATATAAATAATTTCTTAGGCAAAATATATAATTATGATGTTTCTTTAACTAATTCTTATATTAGTAAAAAAGAATTAACAGAAGATTATTTAAATTTTGCTAAATGGTGCAGTCCAAATTATACACCATTGCAGACGAAATCACCAGAAGGGTTAGATGAAGTGAAGATATTTAATTCATTACAAAACATAATGGATGTAGATATTATAAAATTATATCATCTATTAAAAAGTTTTCTACCTAAACAGTATGTAAATAGTGCAATGTTGTTAGGTTCTCATAGTGATAGTGAAGATGAAGAGAAACAAAAATCTAACGCTAATCAACAAAGTGAAGATAGTGGAGAGAAAGAAAATAAAGATGAAGACGAAGGTGATGAAAGTAAGGGTAGTGGGCTAGAAAAACTAGAAGACATTCCACCTGAAATGGCAAAAATATTAAAGGAGATGGGTAAAAAAGCAGGTACAGGCTTTAAGGGAATGTTTGATGAAAAAATCTTTATAGAAAAAGAACAAAATAAAGAATTTTTAAAAGCATTAGCAGCTTCTAAAGTGTTACAAGAGATGCAAGGTAACATAAAAAGTTACATCAAAAAATATAAAGATGGAAACAAACAATATCTTTCAACAAGACCTGATCCTAAAAAAATGACAAGGACAGAAAAAATCTTTGTTGTCAAAAAAGAACATCTCCCTTTTTATAATAGAACACAAGGCGTAGAAAAATATAAAGCAGTAGTTTATTTAGATGTATCAGGATCGTTATTTTATTTAGTACCAAAACTTTACGGACTTTTGAGTTACGCATCGCAAATTTTTGATTTAGATATTAAAATATTCTCAACAGAACTTTATGATATAAGTTTAAAAGAAATAAAAAGTGGAGATGTAAAAACCACTTATGGAACTGATTTTGACACATGGGGACAAGACCTTGCAGATAATGATAAATACAAAGTAGCCTTAATAATAACTGATGGCTATGGAGATATGAAAAAAGAAATACTTTCTAAGATAATAAAAGATAATAAACAAAAAATAAATTATATACTAGTGAAAGGCAATTTACCTGAATATCTTCAAGAAACAGCTAATAGAATATGGGATTTAGATATTGATGTTTAAGTTTTTAGTAATAATAATGCTATTGCTATTATTATTAATTGCTTATGTAATATATTTTGTTTCTATTTTCAATAATACAAATTGTTTAGAAACAAAAGATATTTTAATTTTAAGTGCATTGTTTTTATCTGCAATATTTATTATATTATAAGGAGTTTTTATGATAACTTTTCTATTAGATTGCATTATAAGTTTCATCGTAGGATTTTTAATAGGATTTTATGTAGTACCTAAAATAGAAAACATTTTTGAAAAGGTAAAATAATGAGAATTGAAGAAGTTTTAGAGCGAAGCGAAGAAAGTGCATTAAAAGATGCACTTATAAATTCTTCTATCAACAAACATATATTAGGAAACATAATACTAGTAGTAGTTAGAGAACTAAATATGTTTTCTTTTGTAAAAGATAGAAAAATGTATCTAGGTAAATTAGATCAAATTGATGTTTTATATAATACTGATTATAATATTATAGTAGCTTTTTAATAGGATGCTTTATATTATTAAAGAAAGATGGTGTAATAAATGATAATTTTAATAAAAGTTAATTGCTCAAAAGGTCATTTTTCAGACGAATATGCAATATCTTTTTCTTTTAATAAAAAGAATTATAATTATTATGTGTTAAAAGAAAATGTTATTTTTAAAAATAAAAAGCCTTATCTAAAAGCAAAGTTAGAAGGTAATTGCTTAAAAATACAAGGAGAGCCTTTAAATAGTAAAAATACTATTGACTTATCTTCTAGCACGTTGATCGTAGAAGAAGTAATGAATTTCATTATATAGGAAGCAATATGAAAAAATATGATGCAATAAAAATACATGGAAAAGAATTTTTCTTAAAAGTATTCAAATTCAATAGACAAATGATTAAAAAAGGTAGAAAAGATTTAAGGGTTAAAGTTTCTATTGATTATCCTCCATACCCAATACAAAATTGGGAATCTAAAAAATTATTAGAACTTTCTAATGCACATTATGATTATTTATTTGGAGAATACATAGATATTTCAGGAATAGAAGTAAATACAAAATTCTTTCAATTAAAACAAAATTTAGAAATTTATATAAAAGGGGCAGAATCAGGAATAAATTGATTTTCCTTTTTAAAAATGATATTATTAATATATCAAAATAAATTTTAAAAGGTAAAAAATGTTAGAAATATTATTAGCATATTTAATTGTGCTTGTATTTTATTTAGAAATTTTCAACAAGATATTAGATAAGATGGCTATTTATTTTTTAAAAATAAATAGAACTGATGAAAATGATAAACATGCGTATAATATTGTAAAAGAATTAAAAGAAGAATATAATTCTAAATTTTTAATATTTTTTGGTGCTTTATCATTATTATTTTTTCCATTTGCAAATGGACAAATTCAATACAAAATAGATTCTATGTTAGAAAAAGGAGAATGAATTTATGCGTGTATTTTAAAATAATTTAATAAATAATAAAAGAAAAATAAGGAGCAGAAAGGATATGATAAATGGAATTATTTTATGTAAACAAAAAAGGAAATTATGTAAAAGTTAATATATCATTGCACAGTGTTTTAAGGTTTAAGGAAAGATATGAAGCCTTATATCAAAAAACACTACCAAGTGATATGGAATTTTTAAACAATTTTATAAAAGATTTGTTTTCAAAAACAAATAGAATAGAAAAATTGTCTAGGAAAGAAAAAAAGAGATTATTAAGGTATGGTGAAGATACCTTATTTTTTAGGAATCACAACTTTACATTTGTGATTCAAAATGCTACGATCGTTACGATAGAAATATCGGCAGTTGATAAAAGATATTTGAATAAAACAAGAGAGGATTAATAATGATTAATACAGATATACAGGAAGAATCAAGAGAAACAGTATCTGGACAAGAATATACTGCTCAAACCATTAAAAGTTTAGGTAGTTCAGATTATACTATTGTTAATGTAGTTGTTGACAAATCAGGATCTTTAAATGGCAAAGAATCTGATTTAGAAGACTGCTTAAATACAATAATAGGATCATGCAAACAATCACCTAGATCAGAAGCACTAATGCTAAGAACAGTATTATTTTCTAATAATGAAACAGAAGTTCACGGATTTAAAGAAATTTATTCATTAAAAGAGAATGAATATGATAATACTATAGTTGTAGGCGGAATGACTGCATTATATGATGCTACTTATAATAGCATTGAATCGCTAGGAAATTATTCAAAAGATTTATATAAAAATGATTTTAATTCAAATGGATTGATTTTTATTTTAACGGATGGTGAAGATAATAACTCTAGCAAAACTGCGGATGATGTTAAAAATTTATTAGCATCTGTTAGAAAAGCTGAAATAATGACATCACTAGATGTTATTATCGTAGGTATGCTTGAAGATGTTTCTAGTTTAAGAGACTTTGCTGATAATATTAACGTAAAATTCATAAAATTTGGAGATGTTAATAAAAATAGTTTGAGCAAGTTAGCTTCTTTTATAAGCAAATCTATTGCAATTGTTAGTAAAAAACTAGGGACGAATGATACATCATCATTTGATCCTAATAGTATAGATTTTTAAGTAAGATAATATTATGTTTCAAGACAGTTTTTTTAAAATAGGATCGGAACATAATATTTGCCAAGATTATGCTTTAACTAATAAAGATAATTTAGGCAATTATTATGGTATTATTAGTGATGGTTGTTCTTCTGTTAATAGAAGTGAATATGGAGCTCAAACATTAACACTTTTAGCAGAAAAAACATATTTGTCATTAAATAAAGATATTTCTTTAGAACATTTTTATAATAGTTTTCAAGATAAATTATTAAAAAATATGCAAATCTATAAAGATAACAATATAAAATTCTTAAATATTAATGATGATTTTATGAGTGCATCTTTAGGACTTATTACTGCAAAAAATAATATTGCACACTCTATGTTATTTGGAGATGGGAATATTATAGTAGAATTTCAAGACAATAGTTATTCTATAGTAAGAGTAGAATATGAAGATAATACTCCTTTTTATTTAGAATATTATAGTAATAAAAATTATTTAGAAAGAGCAAAAAATAAAGAATTAAATAATAAGACCGTTACCTATTTAAATTTTAAAAAAATAGATGATGCTTTTATTTTAGATTCAAAATACACGCAAACAGTTGATATAATGTCTCCAATAATGTTTGCATTTACATCGAATTTTCTTAAAAAAATAGCCATTACATCAGATGGGTTACAAACATTCAATATAACAGATGAAGAAATATTATTTAATTTATTCCAATATAAAAATACTGCACCAAATTTTGCTCAAAGAAGATATAATATGTACATGAAGGAAAAAACTATAAAGCATGAAGATGATATATCAATAGCAGTGTTTGCCTTTGAATAAGAACTATGATATAATTAAAGTATATAATATTAAGAGGTATTTTATGAATTTATTAACAACTAAAGAAGCAAAAGCATTTTTAAGATTAGGCCCAAAAGGATCTAAAATTTATGAATTTGTTCAAGAAGGCTATTTGAAACCTATTAAATTAGGAAAATCTTTCCTGTTTCATAAATCAGATATTGAAAACTTTGTAGAACAAGTTCAAAATAAAAAAATAGATTTAAATGCTAATAAACTTAAAAAAGATTTTTATTGCCCATTATGTGGGAATAAGCATAAAGAAGTAAGAATCTATAAAGATAAAGATGTTTGTTATTTTATATGTCCAAAAAAGTTAGAAAAAGTTAAATTATAAAAAAAGGAATGAAGTATTGATTAAGAAATTATTATTAACAGCATTATTTACATTATTTTTACAATCTCAAGTTGACGCAAAAATTTCTTATTATGGAGATTATTTTCATGGAAGAAAAACTGCAAATGGTGAAAGATTTGATATGAACGCATTTACAGCAGCTCACAAAACTTTGCCATTTAACACTTTAGTAAAAATAACTGTTGAAAAAAAGTGGAAAGACATTAAATATAATATTTCTATTATAGTAAGAATTAATGATCGCGGGCCTTATATCAAAGGTAGAAAATTAGATTTATCTAAAAAAGCATTTCAAACTTTAATGCCTTTATCAAAAGGTGTTATTACCAATTATAAATTAGAAATATTATGATCGACAACAATTTAGAATTTCTATTATACTGTATTGATACGCCAGACTATATACCTGAGTATAATAGGATTTTTAAAATAATAGAGAGAAAGAAAATTAATATAATTCAATTCTATAATAAAGAAAATATAGATTTGATAAAAAATAGATTTGAATTATATTTAATTGGTTATATTTTATTAAGTCCTGAAATCTTAAATATTTTTAATATTCAAATACAAGAAAATAAAATTGCATTAGATATTATTCAAAAAATTCAAAGCAGTTTTAATAACACAATGATTATAGATAATATACAAGATATTACTTTAAATATAAGAAGTGCTATCAATAATACATATTTTATAATAGAAAATCATAAGGTAATCAATATTAGTATAAAAGATTTTGAAACATTAGAATCTTATTTAAATTTTAGAGGATTAATATTTACAGAAAAATATATATATTATGGACTACAATATTATTTATTAAAAAAGAAAAAAATGTATAAAGTACCTTTTAAAGATATAGAAAAAAGTTTTGCAGCAGAAATAAATGTATTGAAAGAACATATCGATCAAAATTATAATTATGTTGTGCCTCCAATAGTTGATAGAACAATAGAGACATTAAAAAATATACAAAAATTTCAGGATTTTTTAATTTAAAACCCTGCTACCATTTCAATTTATTAGAACCATAAAATACGTTCGAGTATTCGAACGTAGGTTTTTAAGTGTGTTCGCTTCGCTCTACTCAATCTCAACTTCCAGAAACTTTCAGCGTGCGAAAAAATTTTAATCCACTTCTAACTTTCAGAAATTTTCATATTTTCATAGAGCGAAGAAGATATTTTGATTTTTTTAAAAATATTCAATTATAATATAAATAGATATTTAAAATTACCTAAAAAGGTAAAGGAGCTTAAAAAAATGAATACCGAATGGAATAACTTTTTTAATAGTGAAGACTTAAATTTAGCAACAAGTTCATATTTAAGAAAAATTAAAAATTTAGAAGATGAGGAAGAAGAAAAAGTAACAGAAAGCATACGTCGCAATTTCAATTTTAGATATAGATATGATATTGATTCAAAACAAATAGCATTGTTACTACCCTTAATTGCAATGAAATCACAGATAGGACAATTTAAAGAAATATGGAATAATTTAAATTCTGTTAAAAAAGATATTGATTTCAAATTAGTTAAAAATGATTTAGATTTACTAGAATCAATTAATGATCTAAGTCCAAAGATGTTAGAATATTTTGATTTCAAATATGATATATTTGAAAATAGCATATTTAATAAAAAAGATGACATTAGAGAATATTTTAATTATCAAAATGAAAAAGAATTAGTAGAAAAATATATTATGTTAATGCTAATTTTATATTATGAATATAAAATATTTGAAATAATAGCTATTAATGTTACAAAAGTTAAAGATGTAAATATTTTGTTAAAGAATGCAAAAATAGATGGGTATATTTCAGATTATAGTTTAGCAGAATATGAAGTAATTGCTAAACAAGAAATAGAAGATTTAACAAAAAAAAGAGTTTTATTATATGAAAAAATAGATAATAAGTTCGAAAAATTATTAAAAGAAGTTCAAGCTGTTCAATTTGATAATATATTATAATTCATTTATAATTGTATATATATAAAAAAAATATAATATTAAAAAGGAGATTATATGATATTACTAGAAAAAAGATTCAATCAATATAGACATTTTGAATTAGATGGTAAGAACGTTGAAATAAATGATAGTTTTTATGATGAAGGCATACATGAAAGTTCTTTTATAGAAAGAGAAGAAAATAATGG
>Ga0172381_10006208_pt1 | contig 12010 bp, 13 predicted proteins | sample Leawel6488metaG_FD_119754 | JGI IMG/M metagenome (GOLD analysis project Ga0172381, IMG submission 119754) | Leachate microbial communities from a municipal landfill in Southern Ontario, Canada - Leachate well 64-88 metaG | ecosystem: Engineered > Solid waste > Landfill > Unclassified | place...
AGAGTGTGTGGTTGGGCGAATGGGGACAGTGGATGTGGTGAATGCCGCAGACGTAATCCCGGTTGATGGGGAAGTGGTTGTGGTGATGCCCATACCGGAGGGCGTGGATAGGCAGACGTGGCGGATATTGGGGTATGCGGCTATGGCGGGCGTCAGCTTCATACCGGGATGGGGACCGGTGGCGGCATTTGTCGGCAGCAACCTCATCAACCTGTTTATAAAGGATAAGTCCCCGAACGACATGGCGATGTCTCAGTCGTATTCGTGGCAATATGTCAACAGTCCTACGGCGGCACATGGCGCGGCCATGCCCGTGATATATGGGAAAACCAGAATACGCCCGGTGCTGAAGAACAGGTATGTGACGGTGGAGGGGGATAAGCAAAGACTGTATGCCCTATATGGCATCGCGGGGCATAAGGTGGATGTCAGGACATTGCCGGAGTACGCGGCAGGAAGCGGTGACTATGAGGTGCAGTGGTCCGGACAACCCGGCATGTCGTTTATCAACCGGTTGCGGTGGGCGGCATCCCTCCCGATACCGAAAGTCTATCCCCTTTATGACGGCAATGGCGATCTCGGAAAGGGATGGACGATTGGTCACGGTACGGCGTCTTTTGCCACTGATATCCTCATCAATGGAAGGGCGATAACGGATTACGGGGCGGATATTACGTGGGAGACGCGACCGGGACTGCCTGAGCAATCGGTGATACTGGGATTCGATGTGACGTACAGCAATGAAACGCTGTCCACCGAACTCTATATGGATCAGGCCATACCGAATCGCAACGAGGCCTATATCCGGTATAGTAGCAGGGCCAACCGAGTGGTATGGTATGAACATCTGGTGAGGCTGAACGGGGTCAATTATACGATACAGGCTGATAGCAAGGCGTTTGCCCCCGGCGTGACCTATTACGTGTACTTCGACCTCGCGTTGTCCAACCGGAAGTACTATATGGCCTCAGGAACGCCGCCTACGGCCGCCACAGCCTACATCATAGCGAGTTTCAAGGGGCGGGCCAACGGCATATCCGACGTCACCTATTACCCGATGCAGGCGCTTCCTGCCGTAGCGGACTGGATATCGCCAGTGGCCACAATCACCGCCGCCCACAATATTGAACTGGCTTTCGAGTTTACCAATGGCCTCTACGGGGTGTTCAACGGAACCGATCTGGTTACAGCGACCGCGCGGATATTTGCCGAGTACCGGGAATACGGTACGGATGAGTGGTCTGCCTTTGACTTCGCCTTCTCAGAGTTCGACTATACGGAGACGGATGGCGCCACAGGTACTGTGTATGGGGCAATATCGGCCAAGAAAGCCGAAATCTTCTATAAGTCACTGAAAGCCAGGTCAGAGGAAAACCCCCTCGACTACTCCAAAACCTATGAGATACGGGTTACGGCGAGTTCACCATGTGTAGTGAAGCTGGTCAATGTGGCGACGGTGGTGTATGGGGAAGAGAATAGTGATGGGAGCGCGCCCGGGTTCACATATCCCGGAGAACCCCTGCTCGGTATCAAGGCTTTGGCATCGGGACAAATCAGTGGCGACCTCGATGTACAAGTAGACGTGGAACGCAGCCTCGTGTGGGTGCATAATGGCTCTACATGGGTGCAGAAGGCCGCGAACAACCACGCATGGTCCGTGTATGATATACTGGCGAATGGGCATCCCGATCACCCTGCATACCCAACGCTGGGGAATGCCAATGCCGAAGCACCATACGGGTGTGGGATAGACCATGACAGGATCAACTACACATCGTTCGAGGAATGGGCGGATAATATCACTACCATCGGCTATGAACTCAACATTGTGTTCGACACATTCATGACGGCGTGGGATGCCATACTGCGGATATGCCAAGAGGGACGTGGCATGGTGTATCCCATTGGCACTGTGATATACGCGTATACGGATAAGGCCGCAGACGTCACCCAAGTATTCACCATGGGGAATATCCATGTGGACTCGTTCGTGCAGAAGTACATGGCTGAGAGCCAGAAGATGAACATGATCGAGGTGAACTATTATGATGCGGAAAAGGGGTATGGGAAGACCACGATAGCGGCCAGAACAGCGGACTGGGACACGTCCGATGCCGTGAGCAACCCCACGACTGTTACCCTCTATGGGACAACGACGTTTGCGCAGGCGTGGTCTATCGCCCGCTTCCTCCTCATGGGGAATGAGTTGTTGAACAACGTCATTACGTTTGGGGTGGATGTGGATGGGCTGGCGGCACAGGTCGGGGATGTGGTCGAGGTGCAGCATGATGTGTTGACCACGGGGGAAGGCGGCAGGATTGTGTCAGTGGAGATGTTGCCAAATTCCCACACCCTGATTACATTTGACAGGACGCTGACGATTGTGCCCGGAGTCACATATGAGTTGAAGGTGTGGCATAATGACAATACTGTGGAGACATGGCCAAGCGTTACGGGCGGGTCATCGACCAACTCCATTGATTTTGGGCCATACCCGGCATGGGTTAAGACGCCCGCGCAATATGAGCCATATTCGTTTGGGGTGGCGGGTAGTCATGTGGCCACATACCGCATCACGGACATCAGCCGTACCAACGACCTCATGAGGACACTGACGCTGGTCGAGTATGACGCCGGACTCTATGACAGTGTGACACCGGGGACAGCGGCACCGGCTGCGGGCAAAGGACAATTTACATCGGCGGGGTTGCTGCCCTCGGACATTGTCGTGGAAACAGTCACGCGGTTGCTCAATATGGCGTCCAATGTCCAACTCCGCGAAGTCGTGTCAAGAAACAGGGTGACGGGGGAATATGAGTCGAGCATATTGGCGACATGGACGAGTGCGGACGGCGATCCGCGGGGGATGTGGGAGGTGTGGTTCAGGGATGTGGACGCCAGCGATGTTGATTGGCAAGGGACATGGGAAATGGGTACGACGTATGGGGAAGGCGATAAGGTGGAGCTTGATGGCAAGGTCTATATAAGTTTGCGGGGTGATAACGTATCACGACCATTCTCAATATAAGGAGAGGGCAATGGATAAGAGGACTTTGGATAAATTGGCCATATGGCTACGGCGTAAACATCCCGGGACGGTTGTGAAGCTGCGGGATTTCTGGATACAGTATGTGTTGCCGGTGTTCGGGATTGTGCCCATATCGGCGACACTGCATGTCAAAGTCATACGGAAGGATGGCCGGGTGGAGGACTTGGGGATTGTCAGTACCCATGCGGTGACGGATGCCTTTGTAGCCGCCCTTGTAGACACGCTGAAGTCGTCGGTTGCGTCCTTCTCACTGTTTAAGTACCATGACACAGGAGAGGGCGTGGGGGCGGAAGACGCGACGGATACGGCATTGGGTAGTCCGTGTGGGGAAGCCAGAGACACAGGGACGCAGATTGAGGGGGCGACTGCCAATATCTATAAGACAGTAGCCACTCATACGTATGCCGGCCCCTTCACGATCACGGAGCATGGGGTGTTTAATGACCCCACGGCGGGGGCGCTTATGGATAGGAGCGTGTTTACGGGGATCGTGGTGGCGAGTGGGGATAAGATAGAGACGACGTACCAGTTGACATGCACGGCAGGGGGCTGATATGGCTCTCGAAAAAGTAACAGATGCGAAAATGCAAGTGACTGATAAGCAAGTGTTATCTCTGTTCGCGGCGCAGAATATTGACAAGGATTTTGTCGAATTCCACGACTATGACCGAACACGTCCGTATGCGAAATTATATAAAGACAGGGCATCGGATAAACAGATACAGGTAATATCGGGACTACCGATGTGCCGGAAAGACGACGGGAGCAAAACGCTCGCAGGATGGGAACGGTCAGGCGATACGTTGCATAACAAGAACAACCTGTTCGAAGCCGAACTGAAAGGCTCTCGTCTCGCTCTCTCGGTCACGAACGATCAACCGTCAGGCATCACCACGAAGGATGAGCTTGTCTGGAATCCTCAACTGTTCATAGGTGGCGAAGAGATCGCGCTTCTCTCGTCTGCTATACTCGAAACCGACCCGATAAATGAGAACTATCACGACAACGTGATATGTTTCGAATACGGGGTATGCAGACGATTTCTCAGAATCATCGAGGGTAGAATGCGCGAGTGGTGGGAATTTGCCGAGAAACCGACCGGGGAAGTCAGGGTTAAGCATAATCAGGAAGGAAAGATATTTCTCAAGCTCGGTCACGGCGCGTCTGGCATGATACCGCTCGACATCGCTGTCGAGAACGATGATGTGGAAGTTCTGAGCAATCTCGATTATAAGCTTCCGTTCTCAATCGGAGCAACAGCGACGTTTTACCCGGACGCTAACACGGAAACGGCAACTGTTGACGGGCGCGTATGGAGAACAGGAGCCTCAGATACTTGGGCATCTTATCGAACAGGAGCAGGAACACATGCGGCAGACGACGAAATAGGTAGCAGTAGCGCACATAGGGTTGGATTCGCAAAATCAACAACAGATACGACAACATATTCCGAGTTAGCCAGACTTATTGCTCTATTCGACACATCATCGCTCACTGACACTGACACAATTACCAATGCAGTGTTGTCGTTTATCGCCGGAACATCATTCGGGAATCACCCATTCGGAATATCAACATCGAATCCGGCATCAAATACTGAGTTGGCGGCGACCGATTATGATGTTACCGATTTCGGTTCAACATTACTCGCTTCTAATTGTGTTCAGTATGGATTGACAACTTACACAGACTTCACTTTTAATCCCGCAGGGATCGCCGCGATAAGCAAGACAGGAATAACGAAACTCGCACTCAGAAGCGTATACGATATACGAGGCATTGAACCGTATTTCGTCGGAAATCCGGCGTATGGAAGTTTTTTTATAGCCTATGTTCGCATGTCTGAATACGGAGCAGGCTCGAAGCCGAAACTTGTTATCACAACAGAAACACCGTCGGGCGGTCGTGAGCCGCGCGCTCTCTATCACGGAGTATAATAAATGCCTCTATACAAAAACACAGCGAATCAGAAAATACCCGTGTACGCATGGGACAGCGGTGCGGGAGAACCCAAAACCGGAGATGCGGCACAGATCACAGCCCAAATCAGCAAGGACGGTGGTGCGACTGCGGCAACGGATGATACGAATCCCACTGAACTGGATGCTACGGATGCGCCGGGTATCTACCTGTTTGATATGACTCAAGCGGAGACGAACGGAAATCTTGTCATCCTGAGCGCGGTAAGTTCAACAAGCGGTATTCATATCGAGCCTGTTATAATATTTACGGACATTGCCACACGGGATGTAAACGTTGTTCAGATTTCTGGTGATGCTACAGCCGCTGACAACTGTGAACTCATGTTCGATGGCACAGGGTATGCAGGGGGGTCAACCAAGCTCGATGTCAATGTGGCAAGTCAAGCCAACATCGACTTCGGGGCAACACAGAAAACATCCCTACAGGCGGCGGTACTGGCGGATAGGGCAGCAGCAAATACAGAACTTGCGGCGATACCAACAACCACGTCTGGGTGGGGTACGATGGTACAGTTCCTATTTGAATACTTCCGCAACAAACGGGAAGAGGTAGCGGCAACAGAAACCCTCTACAAAGAGGACGCATCCACGCCGCTTGGCACCCGTACACTGTCCGATGACGGAACCACCTTCACACGTGGGGAGATGTCATAGTCCATGGCCATTGACACTGCTGAGAAACGACGCAGCGTCGGGGGCAATATGCCAACCCCCGATGGTGGTATATCCCGATTCGACCGGAGACAGGTAGCGGGGAATTACCGGGGTATGCCCATTGCCATAGCCCTCGGGGGGACTTTGGCACCCACGGGGGCGGTCTCCCGTGCCCTCACGGCCTATCGTGGCTTTGGTGGTACATTGACTATGACGGGGGCAGTTGCACGCGCCCTGACCGCATACAGGAGCTTTGGTGGGACGCTCACCCCCACTGGTGATCTCGCCGCCATAGTCACGTTCGTATTGGCACTGGGGGGTGAACTCGGACTCAGCGGGGAATTGAAAGTGGCGAATCCCCTGTGGCTCATGATCGACGCCACACTGAATTGGCAAGGGGAATGGGATGCCACCCACTCCTATGACATCGATGATGCGGTGTTGCACAAGTTCGGGGAGGAATGGCACGTGTTTATCAGCAAAATAGGGCATAATGTGGGCAATGTACCAACGTCATCTGCGGAAGCATGGCGACGTCTATTTCAGGAGCCTCTATCATGATAATTGGCGGGAACAAACAGACAGTGACGGACAGGACGGCCACCATCACCCATGACTTTATTGTCGGGCATGAGTATGAGGTCGTGGTCAGGGCGATTGGGCCGGACGGTACTGCCCAGCCCATAGAGAATGCCGCCCGCAACACCATTGTCATACAGGGCAAAGTGACCAACCCCACGACGCCAAGCGGACTTACCGCGGTTGGCTTCATCAATTCCATTGTGTTGGCGTGGACAAATTCCACCGACCACGACTTCGACGTCATGGAAGTGTGGAGGTCGGCCATGGATGATGTCGGGACAGCGGTCAAAATAGCCGAAACCCGCGCCACCCACTACACAGACGCCATTGGGACAGAGAACGTGACCAGATACTATTGGATACGGTCACGAAACACCTCGAACTATTACTCGTTTTGGTGGCCGCAGACGGATGTGGGGGTTGGTGCCACCACACTGGGCGTCGTGGCCACAGACATAGCTGACTTCGCCGTGACAGCGACCAAGATGTTTACCAAAGCCATCATATTGACAGCGGATTCGTGGACGGATAACAGCCCCGGAGCAGGGTCTATTGCGTGGAATGGGCATAGTGTCGTGTACAATGGCGCATCCTACCCGATTACGGCGGGGAACACGGCGTTGGCCTATGTTTATTGGACTATTGGGGCGACAACCTACTCGGCTTCGGCCACACACCCCACATTGGGCAACACCGCCTTCATGATTGCCATAAATACTGCCGGAATCCATACGCTTGTATGGAATAGCAGTGCCAATATGGTGATTGGGACGGCGTTCATTGCCGATCTCGCCGTGACAAATGCCAAAATCAACAGTTTGTCGGCGTCCAAACTCACCGCGGGCACTATCGACGCCTCAGTCATCACCGTGACCAAGCTCAATGCAAGCAACATATCCACTGGGACACTATCTGGGCGGGCTGTCACTGTTACGGCTACGGGCGGTGGCACCATCAGCCTGTATCCGAACGCAGGCACCGGCCTCACAGTGACAAATGCGTCCGCCGCTACGGTGTTTTGGGCGCAGATTGGGGGCGTGGACGATGGCGATGTCACCATTGGGAATTATGCCGGGGCAAAGGGGTGTAAATGGGATAATTCAGCGGCCACATTCACTGTCAGGGGGGCATTGAACGCGGACGATATCACAGCAGGGACATTGACGGGGCGTGTGGTGAGGACGGATACGGGGGCGGTGGGCCATTACAAACGCATAGAACTCGCTGTATCAGATAACACACTGCGATTTTACAACTCATCCAATGTCAATGTCGTTACAATAGACGACGATTTACTCAGCACAGGGCGTCCGGGAATGCGAGCGGACGACGCAACCTACGGTGGCGCGTTTTTGGCATACAAAGACAGCATCAATTACAGCTTACTGCACCACCAAGGCGTCTATTGCCTCACTGACGAGGCATATACTCCATACTGCCCGGTCTATATCAATGACAGCTACTCAACAGGAACTGGGCAGATATGCTTCTACATTACCCGATTGACATCCAATACCCTCAGCATCAACACAAATGGCAACATCCGCACTGTGGGGTATTCTAAAGCGAGCAGCGGCTTCCGAGTGGACGATAGCAATGTTGGCCTTACAAGTGATTCCTTCACGGATGCAGACGGAAATGTATTCACAATCAAGGGTGGCCTCATCACTGCCAAGACATAAAAGTAGCCCACGGTGTTCGGTCGGCATGGCCCCCTAAGTTAGTGTTTTGTCAATAACTAAATCAACTCCAAACTCCAAGATGGGATGGCCGTATGCTCACAGAAGGGACGATAGTGACACTCGTGATGTTGGGTGGGGGTTTGATAGCTCAGGCCGCCTATCTCAAGGGCATATTTTCCAAAGACATCGAGAATAACAAAATCAACATCAAGCTCAATTTTGAACGCCTGTCCCACATCGATGAGAGATTGGAGTCGGGCAAGGACGCATTCCAACGCATCAACGAGAACACGGCAATGGTGACTACAGCATTACGCACCATCACCGCGGCCATGGACAAGGTCGTGTACAAAGACACGTGTGAGGCCGTCGCCAGAGGCCATGAGCAACGTCTCGCGCGGCTTGAACGTGTTAAAAATGGCAATGGGGGTGTGTGATGGCCAAATACTTTTCCAATCGGGAATTTGATTGCAAATGCAGCTGTGGTCTGAACAACATCGACCCCCACCTTGTCCGCATGTTGGACCTCGTCCGGGAACATGCAGGTCCGCCACCCGGTATGCCATTGGTGATCAACAGTGGGTGTCGCTGTGCCCAGCACAATGCCAGTGTCGGCGGCTCCCCCACCTCATCCCACTTGTCGGGTCACGCGGTTGACGTCCGCGCTCTTTCCGATGCCACCCGATTCCGCATCATCACGTCCGCCCTGCTCCACGGCTTCACCCGCATCGGCATTGCCAAAACCTTCATCCATCTCGACAACGACCCATCCAAACCACCATCTGTGTTTTGGGTATACTAAACCTCTATCAACGGAGTCTGTCATGAAAAAGTACCTCATACCCATCCTCATAGCCATGGCCGTGTCCACAGCCGCCCACGCGGGCATCTTGGGCACTGTAGGGGGCTATGTCAAGGCCGAAGCCCTATCAGTGGCCATCGGCGGCATCATTGGCGCATTGGGCATGTTTGGCCTCTCCTACAAGCTCTGGGGGACAGCGGCAAAAGAACTCGGGGATTGTGTGTGGGCGGTGTACAAAGCCACGCGCCCGGGCAGTGATGGTGGCCGCGTCGTCACCAAAGACGAAATGCAGAAGATCGTGGCAGAGTTCTCAGAACTCTACCCGGCTGTAGCCGCCGCCATCGCATCACGCAAAAGGGGGAAATAGCACATGCCGGAGTCCATCGACTACGCCAACCGCGTCAGGCAGCAACGCGCCGCCCTCATCCCGGCCATAGAACAGGCCAAGCTCCAACTCAACGGCCTCCAAAACCAACTCTACATCCTCGACCAAATAGTGTCGCCGGAGGCCGACGACCAGCCCCCCATCGACGAACCCGACCCACCCGGCACCATATAGCCCCATACCTATACCACGGGCGCAACGGCCTTACAACGGCTTCTGCGCCCTTTCTATGCCCATTGCCCGCTGCCCGCCGCCTTTGTTGTCAACAATACATTGAACAGATGCCGCGGTCTACCTGTAGATGCCCATGGATATTGGCCAAAACCCCAAAAATGGACACTACGTTGGAGGAGTCCCATACCCCCTATATCAGAAAAAGACGATATGACCCAAGTGCACTGGGGTAAAAGAAGGTGGATGAGGGAGGGGCGATTCACCATTAGTTTACATAATGTTCATTATGTGCATACAGTGTGTGTAAACATGAACACCCCACTATCTACCACAGTATACCATGATTATCTATTATATTGTCTGGGTAGAATGTTGATAACTTGTTGATAACTTGTTGATAACTGGGTATATACTTAAGTAGATCTGTTACTTCGTTTCCCTGAATAGGTGTGCGATTTCGTACACATTGCTTAGTAAATACCATATATCACACAATAATATATGGCCTAAAACAGGCACAATCGCATAATAGATTAATCATTGTATGTACTATAAACAATGGGGAAATTGTATAAAAAAACACTTGACATAATGCAGTACGGTATATATATTGTATAGTGCAGTGAGGAAAACATGTACCAGGGCAATAGACTACGTAATAAGGCAATAGGCAACAGAGCAATACAATCGGCCACATGATACGGTCAAGAACATAAACAATTAATGAGGAGTAAGGACAATGAAACAACTTGAACTTTCAAAACACATGTTTACCCCCAACTATTTTGACTACGTTTGCAATGAACTCGGAGTCAAAGTAGATGAAGATGAAACCGTTGAATCGGTCACGTTGTTAGTAACTGAAGATGAAATATCAGTGTGGAAAGAGAAATTGTAATCACACTCATGTCCTGAGCAGGACGGGAAAAGGCTCAGAGGAGATTATGAAAGTAACAGCGTTAAATTCGGCAGACAAGCTCGTCACTACGGATTGCGTACCGGCGACTGATGGAAACGGTAATGTCATAGGGTACAAGACAACATATTCCGGGTGTCTGAATACTCTGTTTGTGCCCGCTGGATTAATGAGTGGGTACATAAGGGATAATTTTTGTTATTATGTGGACGGGAACGATTATCCGTTCACAGTCCTTGATGACGCCGGAAACGTCATTGTCAATAACGGTAAATAGGTGAGTCCGGGGAGCGATCCCCGTAAACCGCGAGCCGGTGACAAGCCCGGCGAACAATTCAATAATGACTCGGAGGAAAAGACAATGGAAACGAAAAAAGAAACTTATAGCGCTGTGGTTGAAACCGGTAATTGCAGCACGGATTACAAACGTTGGGAAGAGCGTGTTACGTGTGGCCACAAGCACCGGACAATCGAAGCTGCCCGAAAATGTCTGTCAAAAAAACAGCGGATGTATTGTAATCATGGACATGTTACAGGTATGCCGTGTAAACAATGTCTCGGTGTTGCACAAGCGCAAACAATATCCGCTCTCTGGTATAATGGCGCTATACACAACCAAGATGGTGAGCGTCGGGGATAGATGGTGAGTCCGGGGAGCGGTCCCCGTAAAGCACTACAAAAAGTGAAAGGGCAATGAATCATGAAAATCTATTATGTATCAGCTGACGGGGATGTTTACTACGTAAGAGCGGAATCGGCTAAACATGCAAGAATCAGAGTATATGGTAATGACAGTCTGACCGACGACAGCGGACGGAGGATCGAAACATACCGCACATCGAAGAAAAAGGCGCTGGAACACAAACGCTTGACAAAAGGTTATGGCGTCCACGTAAGATTTTAAGGGGGGGGGGGGTAAGCCATGAACTACTGGTATCTAATACTTGCAGTTATCGGAATCGCTGCTTTTCTGCTCACACTCGGACTCTGTGCGATTGCGAAAGACAGCGATAACACAATGGACAAGTTCTTTAAATGGGGTGGTGAAACAATGAAAATGTATACTAAAAAAGAACATGAAGAGTATTTAAACGGATTCGATCAGACAGAACTTAACCTGTCAACTGACAATTTTGTACGCAAGCCGGGATCGTGGATAAGAAAAAACGATCCACTTGCGTTCAATGTTAGTTATGGTGAGCGTTCGCGAGAACTCGGATATTGGTAAAATTAAATACGTAAGGAGACAGGACAATGAGACACGTATTTAGTAACATGAGCGAATGTATGCATATCTATGCGAACCAACGTGTAGAAAATGACTATGGAGAAGCGGGCAATGTATCATTTCGGGGGCCGATTGCATACAGTTACGGACATTACCCGATTGGCCGGATTGTAAGTACAAAACATGAGAATAGGTTACTTGTACAAGCGGATCATTACTCATCATCTACGGGCGGTCATATTGCCTGTATGAAGAGCGCAACACGCCACTATGAGAAGATTGAAGTTATTGATCTGGGAAAGTATGGGATCAATAATGAAATGCATGTAAACAATATATCATACATGTATACGCAATACTCACAGTACATGGACAAATCAAAACGTGCTATAAGTAATAACTATTACGGCAATGCACAATCTGAACTTGAACAAGCTAAGAAGTATTGTGTATGGTTCCACTGTATCGGAAAGTTGCCTAAAGAACTGCGTACATGGTTAAAGACTTCAGAATCTGAATTGACACTGAAGTATGAAGAAAAACAGATTGAGATTGA
>Ga0172381_10006209_pt1 | contig 12008 bp, 20 predicted proteins | sample Leawel6488metaG_FD_119754 | JGI IMG/M metagenome (GOLD analysis project Ga0172381, IMG submission 119754) | Leachate microbial communities from a municipal landfill in Southern Ontario, Canada - Leachate well 64-88 metaG | ecosystem: Engineered > Solid waste > Landfill > Unclassified | place...
TTTGATTGTTTGGGATGGAAAGTTATAATTTTATCATATATCGAATCGGCAAAATTTAAAATTGATTCGTTAAATGCAATCCAAGAAAATCAAAACGAGGATTTTAAGCAAAGAGCCTTAATATCTCAAGCCGTTGTATTAGATAATTTATTTAACGCCAAAGCCGCATACCGAACTATGCAAACAATGTTTCAGTGGATTTTACTTATACCTGTTTACCTGCTTTTCGGTTACTGGTCAGTTTTAGGCTGTTTTATTGTTTGGTGGTTCGGGTTTGATGACTTACTATATTATTTTCTCAACAAAGAATCTATAAGGGAAACTAAACGTTTTGAATGGCTCGAAGGTTGGACGGTTCACTTAATACACGGAAAGCCCGTTGATTTAAAATTGTTTGTAGGTTTCTCGGTTGTTGGTGCGGCGTTAGGGGCTTATTTGGGATATTTAGATAAAAAAAATATAAACAAAAAATAGGAAAAATTATGGAAAATTTATGGAGTTTATTCCTTTTTACCGTTGCTGTCGCACTTGCGATATTGGTTAATGTTTTTATGGCACACGTTATTTTGTCTATTGCCGGTCTCTACGGCGTAACGTTTATAACTAATTTTTCACTTGCTCAGGTATTTTGTATAACAAATCTTATAGCTTTGTTTAAAATTAAACGAGGCAAGGACAAAAAACTCGAAGAACAAATCGTTGAAACGTTTGAAGGTGCAATAATTATTCTCGTTATCTGGGGCTTTATGTTTTTATGTTATCCGATTGTAACGAAATTTTAATTTCCTCCCCAGTCCTAAGGGGCAGAAATGCCCCCTCCTAAATCTTTAAAATTAATTAATTTGATTATTATTAAATTTACACAAAATATTATTGTTTGGCTGAATAATTTTGATGTTTCGTAGTTATGTTTGTTACGAAAGAAAAAATAAAAAGGTCAGATGAAACTTTTAGATTTATTTTCGGGTATAGGTGGATTTACTCAATGTAAAATTATTACCGACACCGACACAAAGGGATTACAAGGGTTCAACGAAGGAAAGGGTATTAAACGGAAATCCGAAAAAATCGCTGGATTGCGAAATTCAAATGTTAAAAACTCCCGTAAAATCGGATGCGGAGGGCGGATGGAAAATAGACGACAAATATTGGAACGCGGATTCGCCGAGATTAAAAATGCGGGATCAGATTGGACGCGTAACTGGATTAAAATTGCAACCGAATTTTGTGGAGTGGATGCAGGGATACCCGATAGGATACACAGAATTAAATCCCTCGGAAACTCCATAGTTCCACAGGTAGCTTATGAAATTTTAAAATCAATCAAGGAAATAGAAAATGCTTATTCAAGCTAAAATATTAAAAAACGCTTTAAGTAAACTAATCGGTATTATTCCGGCAAAATCAACTATTCCGATTTTGGAAAATGTTTTATTTGATTTCAAAGAATATTTTCTGCATATCTCGGCTTCTGATTTGGATATTTGCGGTGTTGCTTGTGTGCCGTATGAAGTAAAAATGCCGAACTTTTGTTTAAACGCAAAACGCTTGTATGATACAGTGAAAATGATTGAAGACGATGAAATTGAATTCAAAATGAAAGACGGTTACAAGTTAACAATCAAAACCCTGAGAGGAGAATATAAATTAACCGCCGAAAATCCGCAAGACTATCCACACTTGCCTAAAGAAGAAAATTTAATCGAGCTACCCAAAATACTTGATAAGATAAAAAAAGTCGTCTATGCTTGTGCTAGCGACGAATTAAAACCCGCTATGACCGGCGTTCTGGTAGGTGATGATGTTGTTGCAACCGACGGACATGTATTAAGTCTTTGTTCCTTCCCGGAGGTACAAAAAGAGCTTAATTTATCCTTGCCAAAAGGAACAAATATTTTAATCCCTCAGAAGGTTCTGAATATAGTTTTAAAATCCATTTCGGAGAATACGGATATATGTGCAAACGAGAAAACTATTAAATTCTATTTCAAAAACGAAGATTTTGAGTATAGCATAATATCAAAACTGATTGATGAACAATATCCGAATTATAAAGCCGTGTTACCTACCGATTATACGAATCGGGTTTGGATAAAAAGAAGCGATTTGTTGAATTCTATAAGAAGATTGATAATATTTTCAAGTTCCGTAAGTCACCAAATAAAAATTACGTTTTGTGATAAAATTGAAATCAGAGCAATAGATTCCGATGTTGGTGCTGAGGCAATAGAAAGTCTTGAAATAAAAAGTGAAAACGACGGTATTCCAACAGAGATAGGATTAAACGCCGAATATGCAATAAAAACATTACAGTCAATGACCGACGAAGAAATAATGATTGAGTACGATACACCTATCAAGGCTTTGGTTTTGGAAGGTGAAAATCATAAATGTATAATTATGCCGGTGAGGATAAATTAAAATTGGAATGAATATGGCCATTATGTATAGTGAAATACGGAATTATTTTAACAAATTCAACACATTTAACAAGGAAAAAACGGTGAGAGTAAAGATAAAAGATGATTTTAGTATAATGAAATCCGAGTGTATAGAAATAACACTTAAAGCCGGTGAATATGATTTTGCTACAGCCAAAGAACAATATGAAAAAATTAACGAAGAAATAAAAGCCCCTTTCCGTGAAACGTTTGAGGAACTTGTAAAAAAGTTTCCGTCTGATTTTGAGACGATATATAGTGACTTAAAATTTACGATTAATGCTGATCTTAGTAATTTTAAAAATATTTTAGAAAAATTTAATGAGGAAAAAACAATGAAAGTAAGAGTAAAAAAAGATTTCTGTGTTATGCATAACGGTATAATTACGCAAATACCAAAGGGCGATATACTGGAGTTGAGAAGAGGATTGATTTTAATTATTCCGTCTGCCGCAAAAACGCCAAACATTTTAGTTGATACCGATCCTATCGATATAACAAAATTCGTTAAAGACAATAACGAGTTTCTAGAAATCATCGAAGACTGGAAACCGATACCCTTAGGATCGGGGTGTTATAAAGAATATTACGATCCTGGCGTTGAGAAGCGATTAAGGGAAGATCCGATGTTCTGCTACCACCTATCCAAGAAAGAAAAAGCCCTCCGAAAGCTGAGACAAATAGAGGATTATTTAAATGGGGATTGGAACGAAAAAGAAAGTTTTAACCGAGGAGATTTTTATGGAGAGCTTGTTTATCATTGTAATACTAAAGCCTGGGGGCTTTCGATTAATAGGGGCTTTAAAAATGCCGGCACCGTTTGTTTTAGAAATACGGATAACCCCTCAAAAACTGTAGATACAATTATTTCATACATGAACAACGGAGACGGTGTATGTATGAATGACTTACTGGAGGATTAAATGGGAACTTCAAGTTGGGAGAAGCTTTATGGAAAATTTGTTGACAGCGATAACAATAAAAAGCCGAAAAACAAAATGATTGGAATAGGGTTATTACCCCTTTTGATTGTTTTTTCTGGGGAATCTTTTGGAATAGGATTTTTAGGATTTTACAGGGGTATTAGTTGGCTAAGATTCCTTTTTGGATTTGATGTTTATCCAAATCCCGTAAAAAATAATTCTTATAAATTTGAAATAAGTTTATTCTTTTTAAAATATGAAATAGGGCTGTTTTCGATAAAGCGTATAGGTAAAATTTACGAACATTATATTTAGCTGAAAGTATATCGAATGACTAAACAAGAAATAAAAATCCTTGATACAATTTGGAGCTTTGCGGTTAAGGAAAGAGACGGCAATGTTTGTAGACGCTGTGGAAAACCCGATCACTTAAACTCGCATCACATAATTAAGCGTATATTTAAAGCCCTGCGTTGGGATATTGATAACGGAATAACCCTTTGTGTAGGTCATCACACGTTCGGACAAGATGCGGCTCATGTTGATGAAATTGGTTTTTTAAGGTGGCTTAGGGATATTGGAATAAATTACGCATATCTACACGGAATAAGATTTGACGAAAGGATATTTAATTTCAATATAATTTTGAACTTTCTTAAGTCGGAGTGTGAAAGGCACAGTTTTACCGAATCCCTCAAACTAATTTCAAAATACGAAGGCAAAGACTTAACGGTAATAAAAAGAAAAAAATCTTCTCATAAATTACTTGACATTAAATCCCTTCGAGAAAAAAACGGAATTACACGGGAAAACATCGCAAGACTTTTAGGGGTAAAAGATCATATCTGGGATAAAATCGAAGATGGTAAAAAAAGCGTAACATCTGCAAAGATAAAAAAAATAGCAATAATTTTTAAAGTAAAGCCGAATGAACTATATGAATAATTTGTTTTCTTACTCCGCTGCTATAATCTGTATTTTTGTTTTAATATATTTATTTAACTTTTTTATTTAACTTTTTGCTTTGGAAGGGATGGAAGAAATGAATGAAACAATAATAATCGACAACGCAACTGGTGTTTATCTTGTTATAGCTGTTATTGTAGCCGTTCTCGCGGCTATAGACGAAGGGCGATTTTTTGATAAATACATAAGGGGCAATAGCGGTAAAATAATTAGGATGCCATCCGAAAACTCAAACGAACCCGCCAAAAAAACGATTGAGCATGGAGCAAAGAGATTTTCTGAAATTGAAAAAATGCTATACGGTGATTTTGATGCTTATATCAAAATATGCAAATACAACTTAATATCCGCACGCCTTTCCCCCTGCCCCGTTTACAAAACAAGAATGTGTATGCTGTCAAAATTGATTTGTGATTATGCAGAGCTATATAAATTAATAATTAAATCCCCCGAAAATTATACAAAAATCTTTGAGGATGTGAATAATTTAGAGCAATTGAAATTATATTTGGATAGTGGAAACAATAAGGGAAGAGCAGTAAATGAAGTTTATGAATATTTTGAGGGGTTGAGGTGAAAACCGTAAATTTAAGAAAAGCCACTATCGAATTAAGCGAAATAATCGGCGGTGAAAAACACGTCGCCGTTTTTGCCCATACCGGTGGCAACGATATGCTGACCGATGGTTACTTAAACTCAAGCAATGGGTTTTATTTTTCCAAACAATACAATTGTTTCAATTACTCGATTTTAAGGGGGTGGCTTTTCCGGAAATGGGTTGAATCTATTCCCGATTGGACCGTTAAATACTTTAATTACGGTTTTATAAACTCAAACAGAGATGTGAGATAATGGGAAAATTTAAACCTTATAGCGAATTTAGACGCGAAACGGAAAACATCGGCGGCAATAGAGCCGGAATGACTTGCGGCGGTATGGATAAAACAATGAAAGACAATATGATTGAGTTCGCAACCAGAACCCCTTTTGAGTTGTCTTGTGTTGCGGCGGGGCATAGAACATTAAATTATTATATCGATTATACAATGAAATTTTTCAACTATGGTTTTATAAACTCAAATAGGGATGTAAAATGAATCTAATTTTAGACAAAAGCATAACAAGACAGGAGTTTATTGAAAAAATAGTTCCACAATTACCGGAAAATATCAGAATACATTCCGGAATTACGGAAATCGGTTATGTCGCGAAAAAATATGAATATATCGAAATCTACTGGCTATTAAATAAAACGGTAAAAATATGACAACAACAGAATTTAAAGACGGCGGAAAAACTCTAAAAGTTTTCATTGATGAAAAAGATTTATTGTGTTTCGAGTTTAGTGAATATCAAAAAGTTCGTTTAACCCGTTCTGAGGTTTATGAGTTAATAGGGTGTTTAGAAATAAATAAAAACAGGGTAAGGGAATGAACCTAACTAAACAACAATTCATTGAAAAGGTTTTGCCGAATTTACCGGAAGATATTGATATTGAATACGATATGATTACAGTTGTAAGGGAAAATTTTTATCATGGAAAAAGTAAGTATGAAAACGACGAGTGGGAACATCGTTTTAAAATAGTTTTAAAAGAACCCATTGTTAGTCCTAAATCACAATTCAAAAAGAAAATTCTTGGGTATCCCTGTGAAAATTAAATTTGGCAAAGAAAAACAATGTTTTGGTGAAAATGCTTAATTTCTTCACCGTCAAAACAGAAATATCGAACAATGGAAAAGTTATTGGAAGCTGGTTACATTCTACGAGGGAGTTAAAAGATTACGAAATAAATCACATGCTTAATTTAATATTCAATGACTATCTAAAGGAATATGGAAACGGCATTTATGCGAAAGTTTCGGCAGTTATGGAAGAAAAAACAGGGGTGAAATTAACCGAGGACGCGGTAAAATTAAGATTATGGAGAAAAAGTAAAAACGGAACAACATAAAGAATAAATCATATAATTCGTCTTTTAACCCGGCAACAACGTAAATCACTAGTCGGGTTTTTTATTGTTACGGTGCCGTAACCTTCACACCCCTCATTCCCCTTATATTACATATTATAAGAACAATTAAAAGGAAACATGGCAAAGAACGCTTTTCCGTATGCAAACGGACTTTACATCGGTGGTGGAATGAGGATAAAGAACGAAAAAGAGATTGAAGGTCTTGGATATAGCAGGCCTGAAAAGTCTTTTGAAAAGGCTTGCCTTGATGGTGAAGACCTCCCTATTCTTTGTGATACCTGCCGGCATTCGGATAAAATTAACAATACTTGTCCCTTTTTTAAGATTGACAAATTGAAATTTAGTGAATTACAAGAATACGATTCGTGTTCTGAATTTGTAAAATTATAAGCGAGCAAGCCCGAAACGGCACTAATAAGTAATATTCAGCCTTTGAGGTAAATAAATATTTAGTGAGTTGATTGTTCGGGCTTCCATTTTAACAAAGTAGTTAGTAACCAGTAAGTGAGTAAAATGAAACTTAAAAAAGATTTGGTAATTAAAAAGGGAACGGAGTTTACGGCAGAACCCAAAGGTGAAAAAAGAAAATTTCATTCGGATTATTATAGAATTAGTATACCCCTCGGAAAAGACGATAGTCTAGAGTGTTATTTTTTTGAAGAGGGTTTAGATTATTTGAAATCAAAGGGAATAATTAAGTAAGAGAGAAAGCAGAGTGTGCAGAAAAAGAAACCAGTCAAGAAGCAAAAAGTTTCAAAACCAAAACCTAAAAAATTTAATTATGAGGAAATTAACGCTCAGGCAATTTCTTTTCTTGCATTAAATGTCGGAAAAAGTTTTCAGGATTTCTGCAAACACAACAAGTATAATTATAATGTTTTAAAACGAAAAATAAGCGTTTCACAGATATACCTCAGAGCGGAAGAGTTACAAAGAAAAAAAAGTGAAGAACTTCTAAAAACAACTGAAAAAGAATTAAAAAAAGAGGGTAAGCGAGAAGCCCTCGACTACCTCGAAGAAATTCAAAGAAACAAGGGTTTGGTTGCCTTAATCCTAAACAAGGTTATCGAAAAAGACGAAACCGGAAAACAAATACTTGCAATAGGTTTTAACAGCGCGGGCGAAGCTCTTAGATGTGCAAACGAAATAAACAAAACAAATTTACTGATTGACGAAAAACTAAGAGAGTATGCTCCGCCAGATACACCCGAAAAAGACGAAAAGCGAAAGAATCAAGACATAGAAATAAATTTAATTTTGGAACTCCAAAAAAAGAATGCTGAAAATAATAACAATACTGATAATAATGCTAATACAGAGACCCCAACAGTTTGAGTTTTATTCCGATTGGACAACGCCGCATCAGGCTTTTGTCGGCGGGAATAGATCGGGAAAGACAACCGGGGGCGCACGCAAGACTCACTGGCTTTGTAAGGTAAACGGTCAATATAAATCTTCAATTGGCATTGCTATTGAACCGACTTACGATATGGCAATCAAAACCTTGAAACCGGCAATCGAGGAGGCTTTTGACTATTACGGTGTTGATATATTTTATAATGGCAGTGAGCATAAATTTACAATTCCCGAATACAACAACTCAATAATTTATTTGCTTTCAGGTGATAGACCGCAAAGGATAGAATCTATCAAAGCGGCTTATGTTTGGGTTGATGAACCGGCTCAATGTAAGCCCGAGGTATTCCAGAGAATTATTACAAGAGCAAACGACCCAGACGCCGTTGCGTTAATTACGTTTATGACCGGAACACCGGAGGGGCTTAATCATTATTACAAAGAACTAATGAAAATTGACCCCAAAACGGGAAAACAGGTTTATAAAATTATTCTTGGAAGTCTGGAAGAAATAAAATTAAACACACATCAAAATTATATCTCTAATCTTGAATCCAATCTTGACCCCCTCGTTTTACGCGAAAAATTATATGGCGATTTTCTTAACACAACATCCGGTAGAGTATTTTATGCCTTTAACGAGGATTGTATTATTCCTTTTTACCAAATCAATCACAATTTACCCGTTCGTATTTCGTGCGATTTCAACATCAATCCCTGTGTTTTTAATGTTCATCAAATCATAGGCGATAAGGTTTTCTCGTTTGGCGAAATAGTTATGTATAACGCTAACACTCCATACATGTGCGATAAATTGGAAGAGTTTTTAAATAGTCTTAACGGTCGATTTCCTGCTCATATATTTTACGGCGATTATACTTCAATGGCTCAAAGAACAACGGCAACGAGCTTAACTGATTGGACTATTATACAAAATCACTTCAAAAATTATCCCGGCTACAAAAGAAATTTAAGGTCAAATCCACATGTAAAGGAAAGGGTTGAAACTCAAAACGGAATGTTCGCACACCAAAGGCATTTAATAACAAGAAACTGCAAATATTTGATTGACGACTTTCGGCAGGTTGTTTGGAGCAAAAACGGTTATGATTTAGATGGAAGCGACAAAGATAGAACACATGCCTCGGACGGTACGGGTTATATGTTAAACTACGAATTTGGTATCAATAAAAAATACTCAAAAATTGTGTAGGTGATATGAATTTATTTGAAAGTAAAGTAAGTGGTTTGCTTGGTTCTCTGGAATCGGATTTTTGGAGTAAGCAGGAATCAATCAGAATAAGAGAAGCTGAAATTTTATATTATTTCTATAAAAACAAGGTTAGTTTTATCCGTGAAGTTCTGAAAGAGAGAATGACAAAAAGTGGCAAGGGTTTATTTAAAGAAGAAACTTTTGAGCGTTTTCCAGCGATGAATTACATAAATCCTATTCCAAAACTTTTACGAATCCTTTGCTCAATTTATAAAGAAGAACCAAAACGAATTTTATCTAAAGGTGAAACACCAAATGAAGCCGAGACGGCAAGATATTTAGACTTTGTTGCTAAATCCGCATTAAATACAAAAATGCAGGAGATACACAAGCTCGGTAAACTTTATGGAACTATTCATGTAATGCCGGTAATTAGAAACGGTCAAATCAAACATGAAATTCTACACCCCTACAGAATAAGTGTTGATACCTACGAAGACGACCCCTCAAGAATAAAACAAATCGGAATTTTAGATTGGCGTTGGAACGAAGATAATAGTGATTTTGAAAAATATATTATTGTTTGGAGTGAAACCGAACATTATTTACTTGATTCAGATTTAAACAAAATAACCTATGTAACTTTAGACGGAAAGAAAAAAGATTTAGTAAACAATTACAAAAGAATTCCGGTTGAGGTTTTGAGATTTGATGAAGACGATTCAGAGCATTTCGGAGACCCCCTTTTAAGTTTAGTCGAAAACAGTATTGATTTAAGTGTTACAAATATTTGTATGAGTTACAACCTACCTCTACTGATTGGCGGTGTTCCTGTTCTGACTGATTATGAAATAGAAAACCTAATGAATAATGTTAATAATGATGCCGGGTTTACGATAAACGGCAAAGTTATTGGAAACAAAGAACAAGATGATTCTCTTAAAATCGGAACCGACACCGTTATCAATCTGCAAAACAACGGTGGTGATTCAAAAGCAGACTTCAAGTATGTAACTCCTCAAACAAATATCGAAGTTATTAGAGCTTTTCAGGAATGGAAACAAAAGAATCTTTTATCTTCGTTTGGTGTTTCAAGTAATTCGTTCACAATGGAAAAGGCGGCTCAAAGTGGTTACGCTAAACAAATGGACGAACTTGAGACTATCGATGCAAGAAAACAAGACATTCCGAAATTAAGGGATTTTGAAAACAGATATTTTGAGTTGGTGAATTTAATTGCGAAAGCCGAAGAAATAAAAGAGGCTAATTTTGAATCAAGTGCATTAAATATTGACTATCCCGAATTGACTTATCCGAAATCACAAGAAGAAATAACAAAAGAACGTGATACCGCAATTAAATATAACACCAAATCCCCTGTTGATTTCATCATGGAAGACAACCCCGACCTAACAAGAGAAGAAGCTGAAGAAATATACAAAAAAAATAAAGAATTAAATTCAGGTTCAAGAATAAGCATAAACGTTGGCGGTGAACAAAACACAAACAACCAAACATCTGCTGGCATGGGTGGAATGGCAGACGCAACAAATCAATTAGACAATATTGAACCTATCAAAGAAATAGAATTCCCGGACTTAAGACAAGACTATGATTTCACGTGCGGAGCTTCGAGTTTGCAGGGCGTTCTACAGCTGTATGGTGATGATGCTGTTGAATCCGAACTTGTCAAGGAATTAAACACAGAAAAAGACTGGGGAACTGAGCATACAGATATAATCAAGGTTGCAATTGCTCATGGATTTAAAGCTGAATCAAAATCAATGACTATTGAGGAAGTTCAATCATACATAGACGAAGATTATCCCGTTATACTTGATATTCAGGCGTGGACTGAGCAGAAAAATGTTGACTATTCAACGGACAAAGAAGATGGTCACTATGTTGTTGCGATCGGATACGATGAAAATGGATTTGTTGTTGAAGACCCTTCTAGTATCGGAAGAGCTTATTTGTCGTTTGCCGATTTAGAAAGCAGATGGCACGACGTTGATAAGCAAGGAAACGAGTTAAAGAATCTCGGTATTGTTATCAAGGGCGAAATAAAATATTCAAGAAATAAATACGTTGAACTCGGTTGAAAACACAAAAACTAAATAGGGTTACGAAAAGAGACTGCAAATTTGCACTAAAAGAATTACAAGACGAAAAGAAAACCTATTTCTCCGCTTATAATTATTGGTGGAAGAGAGTAATGGATTTTGTTGAGTGTCCTGTAATTAGCTTGACAGAATATTTAAAACGTGAAAGTGAATATGATTTCGGTGTAAGGATAACCAAGTGTTACGCAATAAAATATATAGAAATAGTTAAGCAGGAAAGAAGTATTTTAGAACTGTTGGAAAAGAAGTGAACCAAAAAGACTTCGTAAAATTCTGGCGTTCAAAAGACTTTACAAACAAAGTTCCTAAGTTCGGCGAAAAGACGCTTGAAAAATTAGTCAATATTTTAATTGAGTTAAAATATAACAACGAAGATTTTAGGGAATTAAGTATCGAAAGGCGCAAAGAAATAGTTTTAAAAGTATTCGGTGATCACAATAAGCAGTATGACCCCGAAAAAGTTTTACAACCCGAAATAACGAAAGCAATAAATGTAGGGAAAAAGAGAATTGGCGGGATTTGAACTACTAACACAAAGTGAAGTCAAGGAGATACTTTCTGAAACCGGAGAAAACCTCGTAAAACTTCACAGTCAAAGACTGAGCAATCAGCAGAATGTGAACGGTAGCAAATTCGATAAGTTAAAAGATAGCACAAAAAAAAGCAAACTCAGAGCCGGTGGCGGTGTATCGGCAAACGCAGAAAAAAGAATGATAAGAACGGGCGATTTTAGACGACACGCGTACGAATACAGAGTAAGCGGTATGAGTTTGACGTTCTTTATATCCCCGAAAGTTCATAAGCTCACAAAGATTGCACAGAAGCGTAAATCTTATGAGACCAAAAAGGCTAAAGGGCAAAAGATGAAAAGTCCTAAAGCAAGTTATGGAAGTAAAAAAGGCGCAATAGTTACCTACTCAGATATTGCAATGTATAATTTAAAAGGCGCTTATAACACTGGGTGGAGAAGCGGACACAATGCCGGCGCAGATTTCTTCGGATTAAATAAAA
>Ga0172381_10006210_pt1 | contig 12006 bp, 12 predicted proteins | sample Leawel6488metaG_FD_119754 | JGI IMG/M metagenome (GOLD analysis project Ga0172381, IMG submission 119754) | Leachate microbial communities from a municipal landfill in Southern Ontario, Canada - Leachate well 64-88 metaG | ecosystem: Engineered > Solid waste > Landfill > Unclassified | place...
TACACGATGTAAATACCGATGTAATCATTTTCTTAAAAAAACAAGGTAAGGTAATATCCTCCAGAAAGGTTGATCATGAATATCCGTTCTGCTATAGATGTGAAACTAAATTAATTTATAGAGCGATACCGGCATGGTTTGTAGATATTCAAAAGATAAAGCCCAAACTTGTGGAATTAGGTAAAAAATTAAACTGGTATCCAGATTTCTTAAAAGAAGGAAGAGTAAAATATACTCTTGAAACTGCCCCAGATTGGAATATTTCTAGAAATAGATATTGGGCAAGTGCAATTCCAGTTTGGAAATCTGAAAAAGGAAAAATAAAAGTAATAGGCTCTATTGAAGAATTGAGAAAATATTCTAAAAATTTACCAAAAGGAAAAATAGATCTGCATAAAGATTTTCTTGATAAAATATATTTAGAAATTGGTGGAGAAAAATATACAAGAATTCCAGAAGTTATGGATTGCTGGTTTGAGTCGGGTTCAATGCCTTTTGCTCAATTTCATTATCCTTTTGAAAATAAAAAATTCTTTGAGGAAAATTTTCCTTCTCAATTTGTTGTAGAATATATTGGTCAAACAAGAGCTTGGTTTTATTATATGATTGCTTTATCTGCAATTCTCTTTGATAAAATACCTTTTGAAAATGTATTAACAACTGGAACAATCTTAGCAGAAGATGGAGAGAAAATGAGTAAATCAAAAAATAATTTTCCAGATCCAAATAAAATAATAAAAAAATATGGAGTTGATTCATTAAGATTTTATCTCCTTCAATCTTCGGTAATGAATGCTGATAATTTTAATTTTTCAGAAAAAGGAGTTGAAGAGATTTACAAAAAGGTTATTTTATTATTGTATAATGTAAATAATTTTTATTTGGAATATAAAACCAATAAAGAATTAGGAAAAGAAAAATTAGAAAAAATTGATGAATGGATTTTATCTAGATTGGAAGAAACAGGGCTGAATGTTACTAAAAATATGAATTTGTATAATACTATTAAAGCTTGTGAAGAAATAAGAAAATTTGTAGAAGATTTATCTACGGGATATGTTAGAATAAATAGAGATAGATTTAATGATGGGGACGAGATTGCTCCATTAGTTTTAAAAAAAGTACTAAGAGAATTATCAAAATTAATTGCTCCAATTACTCCCTTTATTGCAGAAACTATTTATCAAAAAATATATTCTGAAAAAGATTCTGTTCATTTACAAGAATGGACTGATTTTAATGAAAAAAAAATAGATAAAGAATTAATTGAAGAAATGAATAAAGTTAAAGAATTTATTTCTTTTGGATTAGCACAAAGAGACAAGGAAAAAATAGGGCTAAAATGGCCTTTGAAAAAAGTAAAAATTTATATTAAAGAAAATCAAAAATTTGAAAAATTTGAAGAATTAATTAAATCTCAATTAAATGTCAAGGAAATAGAATTTCAATCGCCTACAAAATTAAAAAAAGAATTTGATTTAGAATTAGATACAACTCTTACTTCTGAACTTGAAGCAGAAGGTTATGCGAGAGAAATGTCGAGGCAAATTCAAGCTTTCAGGAAAAACTTAGGGTTGAAGAAAAAAGATAAAATTGAACTTTTTATATTGACTGATAAAGAATTTAAAAATATTTTAGAGACTCAAACTAAATTTATCGAGGAGAGAACTAATTCAAAAGAGTTAAAGTTCTTGGAAAATGTTACAACTGATAAGGAAAGATTTAAAAATATTAATGATTTTAAAATAAAAGATAAAAGAGGAAGAATAGGAATTATTTATTGATGAGGTAAATAATCCCTTTTACACAAAAGTGTAAGAACTTTTGAATTATAACAATATTTAAAAAGAAAAATGGGTATAAAAAAAAATGATAGTTAAGGATGAATTTTTGAGTAGATTGAGAAAAATTTTCGATCTAAATCTTTATGAAGTAAAAGTGTGGACTGCTCTCCTTTCAAGAGGAACTTCAACTGCAGGGGAATTGAGTAATATTTCTGATGTTCCGAGATCAAGAACTTATGATATTTTGGAAAGTTTAGAGAAAAAGGGATTTATTATTATGAAATTGGGTAAACCTATCAAGTTTGTTGCATTAAAACCAAATGAAGTTGTTGAGAGAGTAAAAAAGAATTTAGTAAAAAATGCTAAAGAAAAAACAGAAAGACTTGAGAGATTAAATGGAGATGAAGTTTTAGAAGAACTTAATTTATTATTTACTAAAGGAATAAAATTTGTTGAACCTTCTGATTTATCAGGTAGTTTGAGAGGAAGACAAAACTTGTATAATCATTTGGATATGATGGTTAGAGATGCAGAGAAAACAATTACTATTTTGACAACTGCTGAAGGACTTAATAGAAAACTTGAAGCATTGATGCCTAGTTTAGAAAAATGTAAAAAGAGAGGAGTTAAAATAAGAATTGCTGCTCCAATTAATAATAACAATTTAAAAATTGCAAAAGAACTTAAACAAGTTGCAGAAATTAGAAATATGGATAAAATGACTGCAAGATTTATGATTATTGATTCAAATCAATTAATGTTTATGCTTCTTGATGATGAAAAATTCCATCCAAATTATGATGTTGGAGTTTGGATAAATACTGAATTTTTTGCTTCAGCTTTAGAACAGCTTTTTGAATTAGCTTGGAAAGAAATGAAAGTTGTTAAGTGATTTTATTTAAAAAAAATCGGGTTTAAATTTTATATAAGTTATAATAGAATTATCATTACAATTATACCATTTAAATAAAGCAGATTTTAATTCCTCTAAATTATTGCTCCCACAAGATATGGCTTCTTCATTTTTAAGTTCACTAACTTTTTTAATAATAATTTTTTGAATTATTGCTTTCCCAATTCTTTTTTCATCAACTCCATCAAATAAATTTTGTTTTTCAGAAAGATAAATTTGTACTTCTTCTCCAATATTAAAAAAATGTTCTCCCTTCATAATTGTAGCTGTTTTTAGTTTATTAAATAAAACATCTTTGTAAAACCCTGAAAAATGAAATCCTAAAATCGCCATGATGTAAAAATTAATAACAATCTATAAAAAGTTTTCCAAAAATAAAAAAAGATAAAATAATAAAAATAAAAAAGAATTAAAAAAAGAATTACTGATCAAGTATTGCAAGTACAGCACTAATCAATGTTGTTATAACAACAACCCAACCAACTGCTAATACGACAAAGTTTCCTATAGCTGTTCCGCCTCCAAGCCAAGTTGGAAAACCTAACACCCCGTTAATCATCCCGAAACCTACTGCTAATGAAACAACTACTCCTGTAATCCATGCGATTACATTAAGAATTTTTGATTTTTGTTTCGCCATATTACCTCCTTTTTTTAATTTAATTAGTTTAATTAAATTATTTTATTAAAAGAAGAATACTTTAAATAAGTTTTGTTTACATTCTATCTATTGCTTCTATTCCTAAGAGATATAAAGAATTTTTTAAAGTTTGTCTAAAGGCATTTACAAGAGAAAATCGAAAAAAACTTTTCTCAGAATTTATCACAGGACATTTATGATAAAACTCATTAAATATTTGTGAAAGTTGATAAGAATAATTTGCAATTGCCGAGGGATTTAAACTTTTATAAGATTTAGAAATAACCTCTGGAAATTCAGATAATTTTTTTGAGAGATTAAATTCTTCATTTTCTAATTTATCAATTTTGAATTTATCTTTTTTTATTTTTACTTTTTTTAAAATAGAACTTGCTCTCGCATAACTATACTGAAGATAAGGTCCAGTGTCTCCTTCAAAACTTATTGACTCCTTAGGATTAAAAAGCATATCTTTCTTAACATCAACTTTTAATAACATATATTTTATTGAAGCTAAAGAAATAATTAAACTTCTTTTTTCCAATTCTTTTCCAGAAAGTTTTTGTCTTTTTACTAATTCATTTTTTACTAATTTCTGAACATTATCAATTAAATCGTCGGCATCAATAACTATTCCTTCACGGGATTTCATTTTTCCTTCAGGAAGTTCAACCATCCCATAAGACAAATGATGCATTTCTTTTTCAAAACCAAGTTTTTTTAAAATTGTAAATAAAACATTAAAATGATAATTCTGTTCATTTCCAACAACATAAATTGATTTATCTATTTTGTATTTTTCAAATTTTAATTTTGCTAAATATAAATCTTGCGTGACATAAACAGAAGTTCCATCTTTTCTTAATAAAATCTTTTCTCCAAGTTTTTCTTTTTCCAAATCTATTTTTACTGCTCCATCTTCTGTTCTTTCAAAAACTTTACTTTTCAAACCTTGCTCAATAATTTCTTTTCCTTTTTTATAAAAACTACTCTCAAAGAATTCATAATCAAATTTTATTCCAAATTTTTTGTAAGTTTCATGAAATCCTTCTAAAGCCCACTTATTCATTTTTTTCCACAAACTAATTGTTTCTTTATCTCCTTTCTCCCATTTTTGTAATAATAATTGTGATTCAGCTTCCAAATTATTATTCTTTTTTAAAAAATTATTAAACATTACATAAAAGTCTCCAACAAAATGATCTGATTTCTTTTTTTCTAAATCTGGAGTTTTTCCTTTTCCATAATTCTTGTAAGCAGCCATTGATTTACAAATGTGAATTCCTCTATCATTGTTTAAACTTGTTTTGATTACTTTTTCTCCATTAAATTCTAAAATTCTTGAAATACTTTCACCAATCGCCATATTTCTTAAATGACCTAAATGTAAAGGTTTATTTGTATTCGGAGAAGAAAATTCTACCATTGTTTTAATTGGTTTTTTCAAAATTATTTTCCCATAATTTTCTTTTTGTTTTAAAATCTCTGAAATAATATTCTCTGCTAATTTTTTCTTGTTTATAAAAAAATTAAGATAAGGGCCTTTACTTTCAATTTTCTCTATTTCTTTTGTAATCTTAATTTTTTTTGAAAAATCCTCTGCAATTTTATTTGGATTTTGCTTAAGTATTTTTGACAGAAAAAAACAAGGAAAGGCATAATCTCCAATTTCAGAAGAAGGAGGAGTTTCAATTAAATTTTCAATTTCTTCTTCCTTTAATTTAATTTTTTTTTCTTTTAATGATTTTTGGAGTAAATTAATTATAATTTGTTTCATTTTATTTCTTTAGAAAGTAAATTAATGGAAATTCCCTTTTTCACTTTCATAAAGTTTATAATGTATTTTGATTTTTATATGTTATGAAAAAATATGATTTAATTATAATCGGTGCAGGACCTGCTGGAATGACTGCTGGATTATATGCTGTTAGAAGTGGTTTGAAAACAGCAATAATTTCTAAAGATATTGGTGGAACAACAAATTCAATATTAGAATTAGAAAATTGGCCTGGATTTAAAGGATCGGGAACTAAGTTAATGAAAGAATTTTATACTCAATTAAAGAATTATGAAATTGATTTTATTATGAAAAATGTAGAAAACATAATAAGAAAGGAAGATGAATTTATTATCAAATTAAATGATACAGAATTAATTGGTAATTCAATAATTTTAGCAACAGGAACAGAAAGAAAGAGATTAAATATTCCTGGAGAAGAAAGACTCAAAGGAAAGGGAGTTAGCTATTGCGTTACATGTGATGCTTTTTTCTTTAAAGAAAAGATTGTTGGAGTAATTGGAGGAAGTGATTGCGCAGCAACTTCTGCTTTAGCTTTATCTGAACTTGTTAAAAAAGTTTATTTAATTTATAGAGGAGAAAGATTAAGATGTGAAGAGATTAATTTAAAGAAATTAGAAAAAAAAGAAAATGTTGAAATAATTTATGAAGCAATTCCAAAAGAAATTGAAGGTGAAGAAAAAGTTGAAAGTTTAATTCTTGAAAAAAACAATAAAGAAGAAAAAATAAAATTAGACGGATTATTTATTGAAATTGGTTCTACGCCTCTCTTAGAACTAATTAAAAATTTGGAAATAAATTTAGATGAAAAATATATAATTGTTGATGAAGAAATGAGAACATCTGTTCCGGGAATTTTTGCTGCAGGAGATGTAACTCATCATAAATTAAAGCAAGTTATTGTTGCTTCTGGACAAGGAGCAATTGCTGCAAAAAGTGCTTATGAATATCTGAAGAAATAAAAGATTTAATAATCAAATGAAAAGTGAAACCTCAAAAAAACTAGGACTTGCGGGAAAAGTTTTAGTAATGGGATTATTGGCATCAGGTATTGCAACCTGTATTTCAAACTATAGAACCCAACAAGAAAACATGATAAAAGGTGCTAATGAGATTTATCAAATAATGAGTGACCCTCATAAATATTTTAATTATAAGTTGGATTAAAACAAACATTTATAATTAATTTTTTTCTTGAAATAAAATGGTAGAAATAAATAAAGATAATCTTGAGAAAGCTTTGAGTTTGGATAAGAAAAAATCTCCACAAATGTCAAAAGAAATGGAAATTGGATTTCATCAAGGAGCTTTGAATACTTTAGTTAATGAGAGAAATGAATTGATTAAAGTTATCACACAGGTTGAACAGGTAATGCAAGCACATCTCAAAAGATTGGAAGAATTAGGTGTTAAGATTCAAAAAGGAAATCCTAAATCTTAGTCCTCAAAAATTGCGGATACAAATCGACGCAGTCATTTGCATAAAAAATTAGGTGTTAAAATTCAGAAGAATTCTGGGAAAAAATAAATTCTAAAAGTTTTTATATTAAAGATTTTTGATAATTTCATGCGGGGGTGCCGGAGTGGTCAAACGGGCAGCCCTTAAGAGCAAGACTTGTCTTTCAATCTTATCTCATAAGAGCTAAGAGAGGCTGTAGCTTAGTGCTTACGCAGGTTCGAACCCTGTCTCCCGCATTGCGAGGACACCAAGGTTTCCTTCGCTTAACCTTCCTTTGAGTTTGTCCTCAGGGGCGATTATTTTGCGAGGACACCAAGGTTTCCTTAACTCCCAACTTCGCTCGTGACTTTTTTAATTTAGCTTCGCAATAATATCTCGCGAAGTTGCTCGGCTTAACCTTCCTTTGAGTTTGTCCTCGAGAGTGATTTCTTTCTTTTTTTGATTATGTGATATCACTTTGAAATGGTTGGTTATATTTATATACTCAAAAATCTTATAAAATTTGTAGGGGGCGTTAACTTCGGTTAATGTTGAATACTTCGGTATTTTCTCCCTACACTTATATTCTTTAAAATTTAAATAATTTTTAATAAAATATTTAAGAAAGATGAATAAAAGAAAACAAATTATTTTATTAGTCCTTTTAATTTTTTTACTCTTTATAATAAATTATCCTTTTCTTGATTCTGCTGTTGAAGATTTTTTATCTGAAAAAGAAATTGTAACAAGAGTAATTGATGGGGATACAGTTGTTATTAATAATGAGTCAATAAGATTATTAGGAATTAATTGTCCTGAAAAAGGAGAAAAATATTATCAAGAAGCAAAAGATTTTTTGAATAAGATTGTTCTAGATAAAAAAGTGAGTCTCGAAGGAAATACAAAGGACATATATTTCAGGAAATTATCTTATTTATTTCTAGAAGGAGAGAATATTAATTTAAAAATTATAGAAGAAGGTTTGGCAAATGTTTATATTTTGGATAATAAATTATATGAAAAAGAATTGAGGAATGCTTGGGAAAATTGTATTATTAAAAATAAAAATTTATGTGAAAAGTCAGAAGAGAAATGTGGGAATTGTATTGAATTGAAAAAATTGGATTATAAATCTCAAGAGATTATTTTTTATAACAAATGTAATTTTGATTGTGATTTAAAAGATTGGACAATTAAAGATGAAGGGAGAAAAAAATTTATTTTTAGAGATTTTATTTTGAGAAGAAATAATGAAATAAAAATAATTGCTGGAGAGGGAATAAATAATAAAAACACTTTATTTTGGAAAGGCGAAGATTATGTTTGGACATCAGCTGGAGACACTTTGTTTTTAAGAGATGACGAGGGGAAATTGGTTTTGTGGGAAAATTATTAAATAATAGTTTTAAAAAGAATTTTTCTTAATATTTTTATGGGAGGATTATTAACTCATTTAATTACTGCACTGATAGGATTTTTGATTATAATAAATTTATTTAAAAAAGAAAAATGGAAATATTTTTTTGGAATTGCTTTTTCATTAGGGCATTTAATTCCTGATTTAATTGACTTTGGAATTGTGGGGGTTCTTAACAGAACATTAAATCCTGCAGAGATTATTCAGATTCCACTTTATGATGTTTTGCGATGGGTAGGGCATACTCCTTTACATTGGATAATCTTTGGATTATTTATCTTCGGGATTTGTTTTTTATTATATAAATTTAAAAGAATCTCGAAAAATATTTTTATTAAATTAATTATTCTACTTGCATGTTTTATTTCAGGAGTTGCAATTCATTTAATCATTGATGAATTGATAATTGAAAAAAGTTATTGGATATAACAACCTAAAGTATATATTATAAAATATATATTGAAAAGATTTTTAAACTAAAATAATTTTGTTTTTACACAGAATTAAAAGGAGGTAAAAAAGATGAATAAGAAAAAAAGTGTTATTTTGTTGGTGTGTTTGGGGTTTTTATTAAGTGTAGTTAATGCGGCATGGATTCTTAATTATTCTACTATAATTACTACAAATGTTATAAGCAATGAGAGAACTTTTAGTTTTTCTCATGAATTTAATGATTTTCTTAATCTTGATACAACTAATGGAATAAACAGCACTATCACATATTGGGAAATTGAAGATTTGGATGAAGATCTTAATGTTACTTTTGATATATCAACACATAAGGAAAATTTAACTTCAGAAGAAATATGTGCAGATTATAAAAAAGATTGTAATATTATAGTTACCCATGTTTATAATAATGGAACTGACGATGTAAGAGATCTTTTGACATCTACAGAAGGTTCAAGTGTTACAGATGAAGCAAATTTTATTTTATTTGAAGATATTTCAAATATTATAGAATATAGAATTGAATGTGCTGAAAACTCTTGTCCTCAAGAGATAGAATCTAAAATAGGGATAATAGAATCTACAAATTATTATCCAGAAGAGTAATTTATTAAAGATTAGATTTTTGTTTATTTTTTCTTTTATTTTTCTTTTATTTTTACAAACAAATTTCTATTCTTTAAATAAAGAAGGACAGAAGAAATAATAATTATTCCTAAGATTGTTAAAAAAGAGTTAAGTAAATTAATTTTAACTCCAATTAAATTCAAATAAAACACAACTAGAGGAACAACTGCAATACTCAATGCAAAAGATAATGCAATTCTCTCAATCCAATCAATGCTTCCTTTTTCTTTTTCATCTTCAAAATGTCTTGTTTTTGGAAAGAAAACAAAAGTTAGTACAAACCCGGGGAGAAAAAGTACATAGATAGAACCAAAAACAATTCTTAATGATTCTAAATAAGACAAATCAGTAAAAAGAGTTATTGCTATTGAAATTAAACTTAAAAGAAAAATCAATAAAAAGATTCCTAAAAAATATAATAAAGGTTTATTTTTGTAAACTTTCTTTTTTACTTTCTGGACATTACTTTCTTCATTATCATCCAAAACAAGAAGAGATAATAAAATTATTAATATTCCCGCTATAATTGAAATTAACCAAGAAAGATTTCCTAATTCTGCTGTTTTAAACTTGATTATAATAAATCCTAAAATCCCTAAAGCACTAATAAATAAATAATCATACCATTTTGGTTTTTTATCTTTTTTCTCTTGATGCTCAGAGAAGACATCTAATATTCCCGAGATAATAACTGCGATAAGGAGATAATTAAGATTGAAGTATAATGAGACGCTAGAAGGCCAGATTTGCTCTACTAAGAGTAAAATGAGGTAAGAGATTAATAATGCTTGAAATATGTGATTTATTATATCTGCTGTGTGCCCTTTAAATTGAAGTTTTGGTATTTTGAATTTCATTTGAACGATCCTTTTTTATGTACTGTTATATTTATCCAATCAATTGGAATTTGATTTTGTTTAGTCTCATTTTTATTTAAATGTCCTACATTAAACAACATACTTAATTTATCATCTTTAATATATAAATTATCTTCCTCTATATCAAGGGATAAAGAAGCAATTTTCCATCCATCCTTATTTATTGGAGAAACATAATCAACTAAAACATAATCTGCATTCTTTTCTAAATATTCTAAATTATTTTTATATTGAACATTTTTTCCTTCAAAAGGGTCAAACCAAGAATCTTCTGTAAAAGAAAAAAATTCAGGACCTGTTATTTTTATGTCATTTATTTCTGATTTGAGAATATAAAAATTATCTGAAGGTTTTAAATCCAAAGTAAACTTTTCATTTACTTCTTTTATCTTTAATTTTTGATCATCAATATAAATAGTTTGTAAAGCATAATCATGCCATGTTTGAGCAGTTAACAATAAAGGTTTTTGGGTTTTAAAATAAATTCTTGAATCTTCTTCAAAATTATTAAAATAAGCTCCGCTTTGAGCTAAAAAAAGAGTGTTCTTTAATACAATTTTATTTTGATTTAACTTTATTTTTGTTATTAACATGTCATCATTATTTTTTAATTCTAATTTGTAAACCCCTTCTTTTAATCCAAAAGCTTCAAGTTCTTCTTTTTGGATATCTGTATTATTCTTATCTGAAGCTTTGTCATCTTCTCCATCATCTTCTATTATCTCTGAAGCAATAAAATTATTATCTAAATCATATAAAGAAATGTTTAGTTCATCTTCATTTTCATACATATTTAAATCTCTTTTCCAAACTTCAACATTAAAATAATCTTTAGCATAAATATAAAATGTGAGTGTTCCTCTTAAAGCAGTATCAATTGCGAAAGATTCTGGTTGATAATCTTTTATTTTAAATTCTGGAATTGTAATATTTTCAGAGGTAGATAATTTTACTAAAGGAGGATTTGTTTCAAAATCATTTATAGTATAATCTGGGGAGTAGGAATTTAATTTAAATAATTTTAAATTATCTTTTTGAGAATAAGGATATTTTAACATTAAATCTTCTATTGTTTTGTCATAGATAACAGTTGATTTATAGTGCCATTCTTCCTGGTCTTTTGCTCCAAGTAAAAATTTAGAATTATCTGGAAAATTATCTTTAAATTTAATTTCCAAATTAATTTTATCTGTTCCTTTTATTGTTGGGATATCAAAATAAACTAACTGGTCTATTAAGTTTCTATAATTCAATTCGGTGTTATTTATCTGTTCGGAAATTCTCTCAGCAGGAGAAAGATAATTATCTTCATTACTTCCAATTTCATAAAGATAATTAAAATTTTTTGGAGAAATATTTGCATAAATTATAAATTCAATAAATATTAAAGGAATAAGGATAATAATTAGAATTTTAAAAATTTCTACTCCAATGTTTTTCTTTTTAACAGACATATTTGTATATTTTATTACCCTCCTGTTTATAATAAGTTTCAAAGCATTCAGGGAATTTTTCTAAATTATCTTTTTGTTTTTCTCCTAAAAAAATGTAAAGAGGTTTTTCATAAATATCCATAAATTCTTTTATTTGATTAATTTCTTCTGTGCTCCAAAAAATAATCCATTCTTCTTGGTTATGTTTATCATAATCAAACAATCCTGGAGCAATTGTTTTTCTATTTGAATAACCTAAAACCCAAGGAGAATATATTGATGAAGTTGACATAACAAAAGCATTTTCTTCTGTATTTTGGAGATATTGGATTGTTTGTAATTCATTTTCATTTATTGGAGAGTTTGTTTTTATTGCTCCATTTAGTGTAACAAATCCTGCTGAAAAAAGTAAAACAACTAAAACAATAATTCCTAATATTTTTTTATTTTTAATAAGTGTTGAAAAACCTAATGAGGCTAAAATAATTAATCCAATATCTAAATGAATTATAAATCTATTAAAAAAGAAAAATTGAAAATATACAATTGAAGAAGTAACTAATGCCCAGAAAAAAATCATGTTAAATTTTCTCTTCTTGAATAAAGCAAATAATCCTAAAAGAGCAAA
>Ga0172381_10006211_pt1 | contig 12006 bp, 22 predicted proteins | sample Leawel6488metaG_FD_119754 | JGI IMG/M metagenome (GOLD analysis project Ga0172381, IMG submission 119754) | Leachate microbial communities from a municipal landfill in Southern Ontario, Canada - Leachate well 64-88 metaG | ecosystem: Engineered > Solid waste > Landfill > Unclassified | place...
CATCGGTCAAGAGATGGCCATTACCTACCAGGCGATCGTCTATCGTGTCCCCGGCGGGTGGGTATTCTATCGAGGAGGAGGCAGTGCGATGGCGGCATGCTTTATCCCGCTGTCCGACGAAGGGAAGGAGAAATGAAACTGCATACCTGCGAAACCTGTTACTGGCACGAGTGGTTTGATAGGACTGCAGACGGTACGGCTCTTTCAGGCTGTAATTACTCTGCATATCGTGCTGTTAATGTAATGGGAATGTGCAGTAATTGGAAGTCCTGTATTCCTTGGTGGAAAAGAATAATAAACAAGATAAAGAATCTGGCGAAGGGAGGAGAAATCATGTCTATCAGAATCGGAACGTGGGTCAGGATCCAGGAAACAGGAGAAGAGGGAGAGGTCATTGCGATGTTTAAATTCTCCAGTGGACGCAAAGAATACAGCGTCGTATTCGACAAACCTAACCAGTTAGGTGATCGGGGTTATCGGTGCCCCGAATCGTCGCTCACGGTGATCCCGAAGCCGAAGAGGGCGAAGGGAGGGAAGGAATGAGCAAGCGTAGTCACCTTAGGGCACACCGAAGAATGAAAGACCTCAAGGTAAGAAGGCATAGACCCATTCTTAGAATCAGTGATGATATGGTGTCCTGTCTTCCGTTTAGGGGATTTAAGAAGGTGAAATTGGGGGAACCTCATGACTGAATTGGACAGACGGATCGAGCTTGAGGCTCTCATTACTGAGCGGGAGGGGATGGTCGCCGGGAACTATCAGGACTGCAATGGAGCGGCCCACGACGAATCGGAGTTCGTAAAGTTGGCCGGACAAATGAGGAAGTTGAAGGAGGAGGTTCATGACTGAATCGACGAAGAACGGGATACTGAAGGTAGTTATCGAATGGATACCCAAACCGGGTACACCGATAAGCTATTCCCAAGCTATCACGGGAACCGAACTTACCGAGGGATATTTTCCTGTTCTGAAGATGACCATCGCAGATATGTTGGAAAGTATGGGAGGTGCGGTTCCCTTGCTTCGGAAGGTCGCACACAAGGAAGGGTGGGACAAAATCGAGGCCATGCCGGAGTCGGAGTCTTTTGGTGCGAAAGTTGTTATTAATCGATCGTGTCCAATTGACTGTCGTCTGCCGCATAAGATAACGTTGGAGAATGCCAGCGAGATAGCTGACAAATTGGCCGAAGTGTTGCGCAGAAGTCGACAGGTAAGACCTGAAGATTTAAAGAAGCCAATTACTGTGCCGGAGCTTGGTGGTGTAGAGGCGGGGATGACAAAGCCTTTAGCAAGCGACCCTACCGCTACGGGAAGTTCGATTCCTCCCTCCGGCTTTCTGACTGATGAACCTGGTCTTTCTGTTATCTCCGCGATGGATGAAAAGGCATTGGGAATGCTTGAAGACGCAATTGATTGGCGTAACCATCCAGAATGCCAAACCGCCGTCGACCACCTCTATGTTCGTCTTGCCCTTCTTGTGAAACTCCAAAAGGATATAGCTGTCTTGGCCAACGGTACTATCTCTCTTCTGTTAGAAAGAAAAAAGAAGTCCAAGGCTACGGATCTCGAAGTCGAAGAGGAGAAGTGACCATGTTTGGCGATACTTGCGATTGGAACGTCCCCGAGGCCCGACGTTCGGCTCCCAATAAGCCCAAGGTCACGAAGAAACAGAGGGACGAGGTGCGCTTGGCCTTAATGGAGTCGTTTGTCGTGCCAACGCCCGGGCATGATTACTCCGAGGCGACCGACCGCATCCTCCGTATCCTCGGTCTCGAAGTCGATGAAGGGAAACCATGCGAGAAATAAAGTTCAGAGTATGGATAGGCGGAGAATTTCGTTATTGGGGATTTATTAAATTTCCTCCTTGCTCTAAAGGAATTTCTTTTTGTGGTCTGCCGACGAACAATAAAGATCCTATGGCGCTAGAAGAACTTCGAGAAAGGTCTCAGCAATTCACTGGTCTCAAGGACAAGGACGGGAAGGAGATTTACGAGGGGGATATTGTTGAGACGACCGCTTTTAGCATCTACCCAAAAAATAAAGATGTCTTTTGGTCCGATAACCGTGGCGGGTTCTGCGTAGGTTCAAATCTTTGTGGCAAGCGTCCAGAGAATTATTGCATTATCAACGATAAGGTGGCCAGAGAATCGTATGTTGTCGGGAACATACATGAAAATCCTGAGCTATTGAGGAGTGGCAAGAAATGAGATGGAAAGGCAAGTCGCATCCCAAAGAAGGGGACATTCAAATTGTTCATCGATTTTTGCTGTTCCCTGTTAAGTTCCAAAACGAAACACGATGGTTAGAATGGGCTTGGATCAAGAAAACATACCTTTGTCTGCGCGATGAAGGGGAGGGTTGGATGTGGTATGATTGGGCGGATGGGCCAGAAGATGAGGAGAAGTCATGAAAACTAGAGAAGAGATTCATAACGAAATGGTTGAAAAGACTGATTATCCAATTGATTACAACATACGGTATGCACGAATACAAATAGATCTTCTGTTGGATATCCGTGAGTTATTGACGCCTATACTTGTCAGACGGCCTGATATTCCCGACAAAGTTTCGGAGGACTTGCGGAACGGAGTGCCCGACAACTGCAAGGAAGCCCATGACAATCTTCTCAAACGTATCACGAAAAATGTATCAAATACTGTCGATGCTCGCACTTGGCTGAGGCAATTCTTGGCCGAAGGGCCGCGAAGGTCGACGGAGGTTTACGAGGCAGGAAAAGAGGAAGGCTATTCAGATAAAACTCTTCAACGCGCCATGAAACGAATCGGAGGGAGAATCTATAAAATTGGTCCAGTTGGTTCTGGTTGTTGGATGTGGAGGTTGACATATGAAGATGGGAAGAAATGAAAAAACTAAGAGTGCGTGATGCATGGACTCCGGTTCAAAGGAATGTAAACATGGCAAAAGACGACGTTCTTGATTATTATAAATTGGGGACGGATATAGAACGTGTATTGGATGATCTGAAATTATCTTGTGGTGCAGACGAAGATTGCAGAGGATGCATAAAGATTCAGAACTGTCGTCATAAGGAAGCCCTCGGTTTTATCCGCGCCTGTTTATTCGATAATCCGCTGCTTAAGCTTGAAGTGGATCGGCTCAGAAAGGATTTGAGAGAGACGTTGGAAAGATATCAGCATCCGATAATGGTATCTCTTGCCCGTGAATCTGGCGTTACACGCAAGCAGGCGGAAGATGCGGGGAAGATCATAAGCGATCTTCTGAAAGATGATTTGTTGCCGAACAGGGTCAACAAAGCGGTTGCCGTCATATTGGAAATTTTTGGCTTAAAGATTGATGAGAAATAAGGAGATGGAAATGGATGCTTTCAGATGTGATCCTCGTTGCCCGAAATGTGATAGTATAACTGTTAGGAAAACGTATGGTAAAGATTATGATGCCAAGACTTATAAAATCGTTGAATTCATAGAAATACTCTGTTTGGATTGCGGGTATTCTTGGAGAATAAGAACGGCAGATGCAGAAGATGAAGAATGAAAAGCGACATTATGCATAGAAAATTCTGGAGGAAAGGATGAGGTTGATATGATGGGTACCAAGATAGGCATTGCTGAAAGACGGGCATTATACTCTTGGCCAAAAAAGTTAACTACATGGACGATGGGAGAAACGCTTTGCATTTCCGTGCCTTTTACGTGGCTTATGGATGAGGCACATCGAATAGCAAAGTCCTATGACGGACCAGTTATGATCGGTGGACCAGGTACTATGATGAAGACAGAGATCGAGGGAATTTCACCTGTTGAAATTTCTAATCCCTATGCTACGTTTACGACTCGTGGATGTGTCAACTCATGCGCCTTTTGTGCGGTTCCTAAAATAGAGGGTGAGTTTAGAGAGATTTCTGACTTTCGACCTGCGCCAATTATATGTGATAATAATCTTCTTGCTTCTTCTAAATCTCATCTTGTTAAGGTCGTTGATCGTTTGAAGTCTTTTCCTTTTGTAGACTTCAATCAAGGACTTGAAGCCAAACGGTTTACTCCTGAAGTTGCTGATCTTCTGGGCAACCTGGACTGCAAGGTCAGGTTTGCTTTTGACTGGAGTACGCAGGAGGCTATAGTTAAGGATGCCATTGATCTTTGTCGGAAGAGGACAACTAAGCTGATCAATGTTTATGTACTATTCGGATTTCTTGATTCACCAGATGATGCTTTATACCGTCTGGAAAAGGTTAGATCATGGGGAATCTTTCCTAATGCTATGCGATTCCAACCTCTAAATGCAAAAAAGAAAAATGAATATGTTGCTCCTGGATGGTCAGATGAACTACTGAAAAAAATTTCCAGGTATTATAATAGGTTATCATACCTTAATGGCATTCCGTTTGCCGATTATGATTGGAGAGCATATGCAAAAAGGAAGACAATGAAAATTCTGGAGGAAAGGATGAGGCATGAAAAACGATGAAGAAAAAGAGCTCACGCACATCGACCTGTTCTCAGGCATCGGAGGGTTCGCCCTTGCGGCCGCTTGGGCAGGATTCAGAACAGTTGCGTTCTGCGACAACGACAAGGACTGCCAGGAAGTTCTCAAATCCAGGTTCGGGGCTGTTGCCGACCCCGGATGCAAGCGACCGGAGAAGCGACAAGAGTCATCAGCAGGGCTTGTCGAACAGGATAAAAGCCTTGTTGCCGACACCGAAATCATCGGATGCGAAACACGCCACCCCAACAGCGTGGGAATTGGAGAATCGGACGAACGGCTCCGATCTCCACGTGGAGATACAGAGGGGGTTGCTGCCGACACCGACGGCACGGGATTGGAAGGGGGCGAACGGCCCGGATCACATGATAGAAGGAAGGAGATCACATATGGGACAATTGGCAAATGCAGTCCGGTTCTCATCTCGGACATCAGAGACTTCGATGGAAAAAGATTCCGCGGAGCGACTCTGCTCACCGGAGGATTCCCGTGCCAACCATTCAGCGTTGCCGGACAAAGACGCGGAAATCAAGATGACCGTTATCTCTGGCCGCAAATGCTTAGAATCATCCACGAGTCGAGGCCCGATTGGATTGTTGGAGAAAATGTTAGTGGAATTATCCGCATGGCACTCGACCAAGTGCTCGCTGACTTGGAGATGGAAGGCTACACCTGCCGACCGTTCCATATTGGAGCTGTCTCCGTCAACGCTCCGCACCGCAGGATGCGGGTCTGGATTGTTGCCCACCGCGAGCGCGACGCCAAGGGGGGCGCACACGGGAGCGAAATCGGGAGCGGTGAGCGAGGACGGGAAGACCAGAACCTCCGCCAACGGAACTCGATGGGGAGCGACGTTGCAGACAACGATCCACAATGCGAACATGCTTCACACGCCAATCGCTCAGGGAAAATCTTATCAACAGCAGGTGGCAGAACGGGCGATGCTGACGACCCCGAACGTTCAAGACGCTCGGGATGTTCCGGCGGACCTGAGGCCGAGTCGGATAGCGACAGGGAGGAAGACGGATTATTTGTGCCGACAAATAGCGATGCTTCCGACACCGCAGAGCAGGGACTTCCGAAGCGGGGAGGCCAGTCGTTGGCAGAACCCGGAGAGGAGCAGGAACCTGAACGATGGCATGGCTGCGGTTGGTCCACAAAGCAATGGGACATCCCTTGGATTGAAGTTGCAACCAATCTTCTGCGAGTGGATGATGGGATATCCCGCAGGATGGACGAATATCTTTACGGAGAAGGAAACGCCTCCAGCATCAAAAATCTCTCGAAGGAAGAAGTCGGGATCCTGAGAGAGGCGTTCGAGGATGAGGGCATACGGAACCTGTTCGCAAAGCTGTGGAAGATATCCGACCCCATGTTCATGCTTACGTTGATGCTTCGCATTGAAGCGATATTCGACGAACAGAGCGACATGTCGCAGATGAGCGAGAGGGTGGAGGAATTCATTCTGCGTCCTTTATGGGAACAGGCAAAATTTGGGACAATGAAACGTGGGTATATAAATTCGGAAGAACATCGCAGGGAGCATGAAGAGACTCTGCCGTTTATGCCGTATGAAGTTGCGCTTGATCTGAAAGAAGCATGGGGGGGGGTGTTGCGTACACGGGATGCGATATCAGGGCATCGAGTTGCCAGGTTAAAACAGCTTGGGAATGCGATCGTTCCACAAGTCGCATATCAGATAATCAAAGGGATTGCTGATATCGAAAAAGGAGGAATGGAATATGGAAACGAACAAGAATGATTTCGGGCCGATTCGCAAAGTGGATCCGGAAGATGGTTCGCATTTCATTATGGTCCCCATTGATCTGGAAATGGACATTGTATGCTCCGAATGCATGAACGTTTACAGGTTCAAGCCGTTCGGTTTGTTCCTAAAAGAAAAGAACGGGAAAATGTCCCTATCCAGATTCGTGGCTCCGATTGAACCCTACATCTGCCCGTCCTGCAAGAGGTCTATGGTTGACAAATAGAAGAGAACGAAATATAATCATGGACGAGATGTGAAGCCTAGTGTTGGTGGTCGTCGGGGTCTGAGGCGGACTGTGGTCATTGCTCAACTAGAAGTGCCTCAGACCCCTACTTTTATCCCCAAAAATCAGAGTAGAAATGAATCTTTTTTAAAGATTTTTTATTCTTTCATTATCAATAACTTACAAAGAAAAAACTGCACAACTTCTGGTCATTGACTTTACTTTCATCTTATTAGATGTATAATGTAGTTGTAAATGAGATGAAAGGAGAAATGAGATGAACAAAAACAGCTTAGTACGGAACGACGTGAGGTACTTCTTTTGGAAAGCGATATCCTCAGTTGGATTAAAACTGTGGCATATCACCTCTACTCTCGACGGGTCTTACAAGCATATTAATTGTAAGGCTCCGGCTTGGTTCCGTTTCATCAACCGCAAGTATTCCTGCGCCACCATCGACAGGAACAATGGTCGCGGAATCGACATCTTTGCCGACTTTTCGTAAATGAGACGAAAGGAGAAATGAGATGATAGAAACAGAAAGAAAAACGCCACAGGTTGGAACCCGTGTTACTTTGGTCGCTTGGTCGGATCGAAGGGCCTATACCGTTATCGCTGTGTCGGCATCTGGGTGTAAGATCACACTTCAGAGATGTTCTGTGAAGCTGCTGAACGGACTGGGCAGCGGATGCCCGGATGAGTTGAATTTCCAACCCGGAGGATTTTCCGGAACCGTTAACGGAGAGCAGAGATGGGAGATCAAGGATGACCCTAAGGGAGAAATCATTTTTGCGCATCTGCGCAAGGACGGCAGATATTATTCCGGCGGAGACCGAATAGCGGTTAACGGCGGACGTGAATTCTATGATTATAACTTCTGATCAGGGAGGGGACATGCCGAAGTTCGGGACTGAATGGGCGGACATGGGATGCGGGGCTACGGCAGGGGAATTGATACATGCATTGGGAAGTTCGATGTCTCTGACATCCTCATCTTTGGATGCTGCTCTGTGGAATTTGGGAAGGATAGGGGAAAAGAGGGGGATGGAACACAGAACGAATTTGGCGTTGACCGGCAGAACGTTCACCATTTACGACATACGCAGGATGGAGGTATGCGAGTGATAGAGGCCGGAAGGAAGAAGCTGAGGTTGGTCAACGGCATCGGATATTATGCTGTTATCATGTCGGAGCGTGATGAAGAAACGCGCAAGAAAACGTATGGATATAAGATCTTTTGCATCTCTTTGGGTGGGAGTGCGGAACAGTGTGAGGCTCAGGGATTTGCTACTGAATCCGAAGCCGTGGCCGATGCCCGTCGTGAATTGGAAATTTGTCAAACATATTCTGAATAAGGAGACAACATGAAAGGCAATAAGATTTATGAAGAAGATCCGGGACGTGTTTATGTCTTCAGGTCCGCTTGTGGTGTCGTGCACCTCAATGCGATGTTCCTGACCATGACGGAGGCTAGCGTTCGTGACCATGGTGTTGTCTGATTTTGATGATTGGTCACGCAGATATCACCACGAATATACGATCGTTGATGACCGGGGATAGCGTATGTGGCACTTAGAAGTTTACGAATTAGACGGGACAGTATTCAACTGTCACGCATTCTTTGAGCAGAACTTGTTGATGGAGGTACTGCAGGGATATATGAACGGTTGGGGAAGAGAGGAGTCCTATACCTACCGTATTTTTTATAAAAGATAAGGCACAGTATGATGAATGATATGTCGCAGACGAAAACGGTCAAGGGGGTTCTGGTAAAAGAACCGCGGGGGAAATTCACGATATGTGATTTACAGGACATGAAGATCACGATACACAACCCGCAGGAAGTGATAATCTGGGATAGTGTCTGCGAAGACCCAAAGGAGGCGCAAATGAAGAAGTAATACGTTCTGTCCTAACCACATCCCTAAGCCCTTGGTGACCCCAAGGGCTTTTTTATTAATAATTTTATGAAGGAAGAACCAAGCCCTTCGGGAGGCTTATTGAATGCTAGGAACTAAAGAAAAGAAACCTATTATCGATTTCTCGATCAGGATCTCAATAAATTCCGGTGCGGCGTTGTTCATCTATCTGCTTTCCCTGTTCATTCTTTACTTCGGATCCAAGGGGTCGCAGATATTGGCGCAGTTGTTCCCGTCCGCTACTTGGGCACTGACATTTGGCTTTGGGGGCTTCCTGGCGAAACGTGGATATAATAACAAAATATCGGTAGAGGGGAATAATGCCATATCCGAACGAGCATGCGCTCCGATTGCAGGACCCAAGTAAATACGATAAGTTCAGAAGGACCAAGGGCGGCAAACTGAACAACAAGATAGAGGTCCCAGACACTATATCGATTATCTGGGGACACCCGACCGACGCCAAGCCTTCGGTATTTGTCGCGCAGGCCCTGAGGTTCCCGACAAAGGATTGGAAGGAAGCGGAAGCGAAAAAATGGATAAAGGATAATGACGTGAAAGGAACATTTGAAGCGGCAAGCAATAAGGAAAGTCTAAAGGATAAAGTGGGGCGGGTAAAACAGGTGATAAAGGAAGAAGAATTTAAGGACCTGATGCAACAGTTCGCAAAGGCGGTAGAAGATAAATACGGAGAAGGGGCCTATTATGTTTCTTCCGTGAGCCGTGAGTATCTGCTGCTGAGGAGGATGCTGAAACCTGGGGAACAGTGGACACAGGAATACGATGATGAATATTACAAGCAAGATTGGAAGTTCACCAACGACGATGTTGAACTTCCCGGCGATCCCGTCCAGGTCCGAAGGGTGGTGACATATGTCTAAACTGCTGCTTGAAGTCGTGTCCCCCGATTACCGGATCCTGAAAGAGGAAGTGAACGAGAAGACCGGCAAAAAGACGATGTGGGTAGAAGTCAAGTGGCAGCACGTCGATAAGATAAACGGAAATCGGCGCAGATATCCCAAGGCCGTGATGCAACGGGAGATGGATAGGCTGAAACCGGAGATGGATAAGGGTGCGGTTTACGGGGCGTCTTATCATCCCGAAGGGGACGCGGAAGTCGACGATGTCAGCCACCTCTGGGAATCGACCTCGATGGACCCCAATGGCCAATGCTTGGGGGTTGTGAAAGTTATCCCTACGGCGAGGGGTGAGAACGTCCAGGTGATATTAGACAACGGGGGATATATCGGGATGAGTTCCAGGGGGTATGGGACCACAACGATCAAAGAAGAAGAGATCGATGGGAAGAAAGTAAAGTTCGAAGAAATAAATGAGGATTTTAGATTAAAAAGCCCTGGCGACTTCGTGCTGTCTCCCAGCGTCGAGGGGGCCGGGGTCATACGAATGCTTGAATCGCGTATAAAAGACGGCGATTCGGAGAACAAAATCGAGGAGAACAAAATGACGATAGACGAATTAAGGGCCGCAAACCCCGAAGCGTTCAAAGCCGTGGATGAAGAACTGCAGGCGATCAAGCTTGAACTTGAGACCTTGAAGACATCGATCGGTGCTTTGCAAACCGAAAAGCAGACGCTGATCGACAACATCCGTTCGGTCATTTCTTCCCTGGCAGACATCGAGGGGATAGTTCCTGGGGTGCCGGAAGAAAAGGAAGACCTGACGAAGCTTAGGGCGGAGGCGGAGAAGGCATTGGCAGATGCCAACAAACTGCTGGATGAAGCGAAGGAAGAAGCGGCCAAGGCCAAAGCGGAGACAGAAAAGGCGAAGGAAGAGGGGAAGAAAGTAGAAAATGAAAAAGCCCTGGACGCCAAGATCAAGGCCCTGATGGAAGCGGAGACCGCGGAATATCAGAAGCTGATCAAGGATGCTTTGGGTCTGGACAAGGATGTAACAGCGGAGAATATAGATGAAAAGGTGAAGCTGATCAAGGAACAGATAGCGACACAGAAGGCGAACATTCTGAAAGAGCAAATCCTGAAGGATGGCGTTGGGTCCCGGGGCGTTATACCTGATCCGGAGGGCAAGAAACCTCTCGATGAGTCCGGTATGCGTTCTCGTTATGCTGCCGCAGTCAAGGCCGGATATAATGGCACTTTGGCTGAGTATGTGAAGATCGATAAAAGGTAACGGAGAAAATTATGTTTGAAAATATTGACAAATTCCTGAAGGCGCAGAAAGCGCAGATGATGACCCTGGATGAAGCCGGGGGCCAGAGGGCCAGGGAAGATCGCGGATACGATTTTTCGGCGGAAGACAAAGTGACGGGGCGTGTAGTGGGTATGCGGGAAATCCTGTACGACAACACGATCAAATGGATAAAGGACGAACTCCCCCGCGGCGTTCTGCAGAAGGAAGGGATGCTTCTGTCCCAGCCGGGGGTGCTGAATGAAGACACGTTGTCCACCGCATTCTCGACCTACACCACCTCCCTGCTTCCCGCCGTTCGCAGGATCTACAGCAAGTTGCTGGCCATGGAACTCGTTTCCGTTCAGCCTCTGAGCGGCCCTTCGGGGTATATCTATTATCTGGATCATCTGTACGGGACAACGGGCGGCGGGGCCACTTCCGGACAGCGACTGGATCAGTATAATCATTCGGCGTACAGCGACAGTTCCGAGAAGGGTGCGATCCGCGAGATCAACCTCAAACTCGCCTCCAAGCTCATTTCGACCAAGAGCAAGAAGGTCAAGGCTCTGTGGACCACCGAAGCGCAGCAGGATCTGAGTTCGCAGTGGAGGCTCGATGCCTTCGGTGAACTTCAGCCTCAACTTGTGGACGAGATAGCAAGGGAAGTGGACCTGGAAGTCATCGCTGCCCTTCTGGCAGGCGCAGGCGCGGGCAACACGGATTGGAATGCCAACGGGTATCTGGCAGGCGATACGACCACCACGGACCGCAGAGCTTATCGCGAGACCCTTTATGATGCGATAGCGGAAACGGCGGCCAAGATCTACAAGAAGAAGTTTGCGCAGCCCAATTGGCTGCTGATGGATGGAGACACTTTTGCCAGGTTGCAGAAGCTTGAAAAGTTCAACGGCGATCCCAGCATAACCCCTGAGCAGACCGCTGAGATCGGGTGGAGATATGAGGGTACGCTGGCCGGGAAGTACAAAGTTTACGTCGATCCTCGTTTCACCGCCAATATGATCCTCATGGGCATCCGCGGCAACGACTGGAAGAATGCGGTCGGCTATTACAGCCCTTATATTCCCCTTTATCTGTCGGAGGAATATATCGTCAATGATGACTTCACGCAGAGGGCAAGGGGCGCGATGAGTCGCTATGCGTGCGGCGCGATCCCTGAATCTGAATCCGACGCTCTTAACTACGGTCTGGGAACCGTCACGATAACCCAGAGCTAAGGGCGGCATGTGATAGGTAGGGGCCACCCGTTTATCGGATGGCCCTTTTTTTTTATTATTAGAGTTAGGAGGCAAAGGATTGTTTAGATGGGCGCAAAACACGTCGAGAGTCTCTCAGAGTTTTTTCAACACGAACGGGGATGCGGTTTCCGTCGATCCCGGCGGGATCTTTGATTTCACCCGCGTCTCTTCTATTCCCTCCCATTTTTCCCCTGTCAAGAACCTGATATCCGCAGTAGACAACAACCG
>Ga0172381_10006212_pt1 | contig 12005 bp, 13 predicted proteins | sample Leawel6488metaG_FD_119754 | JGI IMG/M metagenome (GOLD analysis project Ga0172381, IMG submission 119754) | Leachate microbial communities from a municipal landfill in Southern Ontario, Canada - Leachate well 64-88 metaG | ecosystem: Engineered > Solid waste > Landfill > Unclassified | place...
CTTCTTGCGGCAGTCAGGCCGACAGAAGCGAATTTATCTTCAGTTTTGCCGGAGAAAACGCCGAAGTAATCTGCTTCTTTGAGGTATTTTTCGGAAGGAATACTGACAGTAAAAGCTTTTCTTTGCGAGATCGCCGCGTAGGTATGCCTGTTTTCCCTAAAGGAAACTGCCACAGCCGCAGGGCTGGAACAACATATCCCACCCCAGGCACAGGTAGCGGCATTCGGTTTGCCTAACTGGTCATAAGTTCCCACGACTAAAACTGGCGTAGGAAAAATGATTGTCTTAGCCCCGATAGATTTTTTCATTTTATTCCTTTCGGCTAAAAAATTTATAGAATAAACTTACCTTAATCTATGAATACAGGCAAGGCTTAAAACAATAAGATTATTCATTATTATATTCTGGAATGCGAAGTTCTACAAGCACTTTTGCCCTAATAAAAAACGGGGGGATGAATCCCCCCGTTTTTGACTAACTATCCAGACAGCTGCTATTTCCGGCAATCGCACTTTGTGTTACATTTGCCATCTGCGCAACGGCAGCTATCCTTGGTGCAACAACCTCCGGCGCAAGCGCATTTGCCGTTAGAACAACAATTGGCTTTTGCGCATGCGCAGGTTGATTTTACACAACAGCTATCTGTCGCGGCTATCGCATAACCGCCAGCTATAAGCACGGATACAGCAATAGCTAATACGAGAAGATATTTTCTCATAGTATTCTCCTTATAGAATAATAATTAAGCGAAAAGTTTATCTCCTTTTGCCCAGTTTTCACCACTTACTTCATCGATTACCAAATATAAACTTTCTTTAGGCTTATTCGCCACTTTTAACAGCGTATCCGCAAATTGACTGGCAATTTTTTCCTTTTGCGCTTTACTCAATTTTCCTACGACTTTTAAATTTATGTAAGGCATGCTTCCCTCCTTTTTGTTTTGTTAGGTTTAGCCGGTTGAATTCCCCGAGGATGCATCATTGTTTCCGCATGATCTAAATAACGTATTAAATCAACCACGCGATTTGCATATCCCCACTCATTATCATACCAAAAAATCAGTCGGAATAGACGTTTTTCATTTTTAAGATTACTCTGGATAGTGGCTAATGAATCATATACCGCAGAATGGCTATCACCGATAAAATCCGTAGAGACTAATTCTTCATCACTATACCTCAAGTATCCCTTAAGATAAGTTTCAGCTGCTTTCTTGATAAGCGCGTCGATTGCCTCAATAGAGGTTTCTCTTGTGCTGCGAAAATTCAGATCAATAATTGAAACATCTGCTGTAGGGATGCGGAAAGATAAACCGGCTAATCTACCTTTTAATTCCGGCAGAATTTCTCCTACAAGTTTTGGAGCGTTAGTAGTTAAAGGGATAATATTCTCAGCAGCCGCTCGCCCAGAGCGCCAATTACGCTTTGAGAAACCATCGACAATCCTTTGCGAAGCGGTATAGCTGTTAATTGCCGTTACCAGGCCATTTTCAATACCGATGCCCTCTTTAATTAAAAGATAAGCCGGTAAAGCCAGGCAATTAGTAGTGCAGCTGGCGTTTGAAATAATATGGTGTTTTGCCGCATCATATTCATGCTGATTAACGCCCATAACAATGGTCTTTAGATCACCTTGCGCAGGAGAAGTAATAATAACTTTTTTGGCTCCAGCCTGTAGATGCCCCGCGGCTTTATCAGCGTCAATAAATAAACCGCTGGATTCAATGACAATATTAACACCCAAGGATTTCCAGGGTAACTTATCCGGATTGCTCACGGCAGGCAAACACCTGATCGGACGGCCATTAAGAACAAGGATATTTTTACCGGAAACCCCGCTTTGGCTAAAAGACACCAGATGTTTAGCTTTGCCATGGATAGAATCATATTTAATCTGGTAAGCTAAATAATCCGCGTCTTGGGAAACATCCGCTATCGCGGCTAATTCAAATTCTTCGCCTAAAATCCCCTGGTCAAAAATCGCCCGCACGACTAAACGGCCAATGCGGCCAAACCCGTTAATGCCAACCCTGATTGCCATTATTTTTTCTCCACGCTTGCGGTATTATTGTTTTTTTCATAATTTTCTTATCATACAAATGTTAAAGCACGCGCAAGATCGTCTCTTAAATCAAATTTGTCCTCGATACCTACGGAAACTCTGATGAAATTATCCGTTATTCCACGTTTAATTCTTTCTTCTCTTGGGATAGAACTATGCGTCATTGCCGCTGGATAAGAAATTAATGACTCTACGCCGCCTAAACTTTCAGCCAATGCGAATATTTTTAAATTGGCAAAGAATGCATCAACTTTCCGGCGATCACCCTTTAATTCAAAACTCAACATTCCGCTAAATCCGGCCATCTGTTTTTTGGCTATGAGATAATTTTCGCTTGAAGATAAACCCGGATAATACACGCGCGTAATCTTCGGGTGCCTGGATAAATATTTCGCTAGATACAACGCGTTCTCCTCGTGTGCCTTCAATCTTACCGCTAACGTTTTAATCCCGCGTAAAACTAACCAAGCATCCCAAGGCCCTGGCACAGCTCCTGTGGCATTTTGATAATATTTTAACTGTTCATAAAGTTCCTGGTTATTCAGCACAACTGCCCCTCCGATGATATCACTATGCCCGGAGATATATTTTGTCGTGCTATGCACCACGATATCAGCCCCCAATAGCAGCGGCTTCTGGAAATACGGGCTGGCGAATGTATTATCAACCGCAAATAAAATATTTTTATTGCGCGCTATCCTGGAGACTTTGCGGATATCAACGATTTTTAGAAGCGGATTTGTCGGTGTCTCAACCCAGATTAATTTTGTATTCTTGCGGATTGTTTTCTGAAATGATTTAAGGTTATCGACATCCGCATAACTGGTAGATAATCCCCATTTCTTGAATACTTTTTCCAATAAACGGTATGTGCCTCCATAGATATCGTCGCCGCAAACGATATGGTCGCCTTTTTTAAGCAGTCCGAATACCGCGCTGGTAGCTGCAACGCCTGAGGCAAACGCAAGCCCGTATCGGCCTTCTTCAAGCGACGCCAACACAATTTCTAAAGCGTTGCGCGTAGGATTACCGGTTCTTGAATATTCATATCCTTTATGCCTGCCGATTGCTTCCTGCCGGTACGTGGATGTCTGATAAACCGGCACGATAACCGCTCCGGTTTTGCTATCAGCTTCCTGGCCATCATGGATTGCGCGCGTTTCGAATCTCATTGTCTTTTCCTTTTGTTATGGCGCTAAAGGTCGCGGCGCCTTTTTAAATAATTTAAAAGGTCTATTTTTGTGACAATCCCATAAAATTGCCGCTTATCCATAATTATCGCCGTATATCCTTTTTTTAGGATTGCCACAAGTGACGACAAACTGTCCTTTGGATGTAAAACCTCTAAATTCGCGGTCATATGCTCTGAAACTTTATCGTCAAATTTATGCGTATCAAGGTCTTCAAGCGCTAAAAGAATATCCGACTCATCAATAATACCTTTGACCAATCCATTCTCGATAACCGGGATCTGGGAGATATCATAAAGCTTCATCTTCGAATACGCCGCGGCAACCACGTCCTGCGCGGTAACGGTAACAACGCTATGAGAACTATATGTCCGCGTGATCAAATCTCTGAGATCCCCGGATTCTTTCCTCTCCAATAAACCTTGTTCCAACAACCAATATTCGTTATAAGCTTTGGACAAATACTTATTGCCGCTGTCGCAAACAAAAGTCACGATATTTTTAGCGCGAACCTGTTTTTTAGCATAACGGATGGCGGCGGCGATAAGGACTCCGGTTGAGGAACCGGCGAGAATACCTTCTTTCTTTAAAAGGCCGCGTAGAATCGAGAACGTTTCTTTATCCGGGATGGAATACGCCTCCTTTACCAGGGAAAAATCAGCTTGAGCAGGAACGAAATCTTCCCCGATACCTTCGACCCGCCAACTTCCGGCTTTAGAAATTTTTTTCTTTTTCACGTAATCGACAAGAACAGATCCTTTCGGGTCCGCGAGAATGAAATCGATACCGGGATGGACCTTTTTAAAAAAATCCGTCAACCCTTTAAGCGTCCCAGCAGACCCCACGCCTACAGATATAGCATCCAAATGATGGTCCATCTGCTTCCAAATTTCAGGGCCGGTAGTTGTTTCATGCGCCAATGGATTTGCCGGATTATTAAACTGATCTATATAAAAAGAGTGGGGGATTTCTCTGGAAAGCCGCAAAGCGTAATCCTGATAATACTCCGGATGCCCTTTTTCGACATCTGAACGCGTCATCACAATCTCCGCTCCCATCGCCTTTAAACAAGCTACCTTTTCCTGGCTCATTTTATCAGGAATAACCAGCAATAAACGATACCCTTTTCTCGCCGCAACCAATGCAAGCCCGAGCCCGGTATTGCCCGCCGTTGCCTCAATAATTGTATATCCTTTTTTTAACTTACCCTGCCTCACCGCTGCCTCTATCATCGAGAGCCCGATTCTGTCTTTGATCGCGCCGGAAGGGTTCATATTCTCAAGTTTCAAAAATAAACGGCAAAGGCCAATATCAAAGCTTTTAACTTCCACAATCGGAGTATTGCCAATCAAACCTAAAATGTCATCAAACACTGCGTTTTTTCTCATTTGCTTATTAGAAATATTCCTGTTTGAGCAAGTAAATTAGGCAAAAATTTAATCCCCCCTTTAGCTTTTAAATACTCGCTTTGCTCGATTTTAATGGCTTTCAGCCGGCAATAATTTATAAAATCCGCGATACTTAAAAAATGCAAATTCGGTGTTTCATACCAATTATAAGGAAGCGCCGGAGTAACCGGCACTTTGCCTTGGAAAAAAACCTGCAGGCGGGAAACGTAATAAGCGAAATTAGGGATACCCACAATCACTTTCTTACCAACTCTTAAACTATCATTAAGCACTTTATCCACATGCTCAACCTGCTGCAGGCTTTGATTCAAGATCACATAATCAAATGATTTATCGCCATATTCAGCAAGGCCTGTATCAATATTCCCATGAAAAACATTCAACCCTTTGGCAACGCATTTATATATCGCTTGTTCATCTATTTCGATACCTTGCCCGCGAATGTTTTTTTCTTTGATCAAAATGTATAAAAGTTCCCCACACCCGCAGCCAAGATCTAAAACCGTTGCGCGAGAATCAATTAAACTAATTATTATTTTGTGATCCGGATGGATCTTCTCAAATGTCATAGTTTCCTGTAACCTCGTATCCATAAAATACTTTTTTAAGAAAATGAGCAATCAATTGCGTTTCTTCTTCTACTTCCAAAAGAAAAGCGTCATGCCCATAAGTAGAGGCTATTTCGCAATATATAGCCTCTATTCCGGAAAGTTTAAAAGCCTTGGCTATTTCCTTGGATTGGTACGCCGGATACAGCCAATCCGATTTAAAAGCGATAACCAGCGCTTTTACTTTCACTGCCTTTAAAACGTCCTGAAGAGTTTTACCTCTCGCAGCATCGAAGTTATCCATTGCCTTAGTAATATACAAATAAGAGTTAGCATCAAAACGCTTTACGAAATTATCCCCCCTGTAACGCAAATATCCTTCTACCTCAAAATCAGCGTTAAATTTGAACGGTAATATGTTTTCTTTTTTCTGCCGTCCAAATTTCTCGGACATAGACAGATCGCTCATATAAGTAATATGCCCGATCATCCGGGCTATTGCTAATCCTTTATCCGGAAACGGGCCGGCGTAATAATTTCCTGAATTCCAATACGCATCAGCCATAATCGCCTGTCTTCCCACCTCATTAAATGCAATCTGCTGCGGAGAATGTTTTATGGCGGTTGCAATAGGTATAGCGCTGCGGATTCTCCCGGGATATTTAACCAACCAGGACAAAACTTGCATTCCGCCCATTGAACCACCTACCACGGTGAGCAATTTTTCAATACCCAAAAAATCAATAAGATGTTTTTGCGCATCCACTATATCGCCGATACTGATAATCGGAAAATTCAAAGCATAAGGCTTGCCTGTCCTGGGATTCAGGGTTGCCGGCCCGGTGGAACCCTTGCATCCGCCCAAAACATTGGCACAAATGACAAAATATTTATTTGTGTCAAAAGCTTTACCTGGCCCGATCAACACATCCCACCAACCCGGATTATTTTCTCCCTCATGGATGCCTGCCGCATGCGCATCGCCCGAGAGAGCATGCGCAACAAGAATAGCATTAGACTTATTCTTATCCAACTCTCCATAAGTTTCATAAGCAAGAGTTACCGGGCCAAACTTTTCCCCGCTTCCAAGTAGAAGGGAATCGAAAGTAAAATACTGCGTTTGCACAATCCCCAAACTATTATTTTTAATAAATGCGCTTTCTTTGGCCATTAAATTACCTCTTATTTGGCTGCCACTTCCTGAAAAAGCCAGGTAGTCAGGTAACGCTCTCCAGTATCCGGGAAGATTACCACGATAATCTTACCTTTATTTTCTTCACGCTTTGCCACTTCTAATGCCGCCCACAAAGCTGCGCCGCTGGAAATCCCCACAAGTATCCCATCTGACTTAGCCAGTGCGCGCGCGGCTGTTCCAGCGTTATCATTAGTTACACGGATCACCTCGTCTACAACCTGGCTGTTAAAAACTTTTGGCACAAATCCAGCGCCGATGCCTTGAATTTTATGCGGCCCGGGAGCGCCTCCTGATAAAACTGGCGAACCGTCAGGCTCTACCGCGATTGCCTTGAAAGAAGGTTTTCTTTTTTTGATTACTTCAGCAACACCCGTGATCGTGCCGCCTGTGCCTACGCCGGCAACCAAAATATCAATTTTACCGTCAGTATCATTCCAAATCTCCTCTGCCGTAGTCTTACGGTGGATTTCCGGATTCGCGGGATTATTGAACTGTTGCGGAATAAAACTGTTTGGCGTAGATTTAGCCAATGCTTCGGCTTTTTCTACAGCGCCTTTCATACCTTTGGCGCCTTCAGTCAAAACAAGTTCTGCTCCCAAAATCTTAAGTAATTGCCTGCGCTCAAGGCTCATTGTTTCGGGCATTGTTAAAATCAATTTATAACCTTTTGCCGCGGCGGCAAAAGCAAGAGCAATTCCCGTATTGCCGCTGGTTGGTTCAATTATCGTAGTGCCTTTTTTAAGCACTCCTCTTATTTCCGCATCCTCAATCAAAGCAACCCCTAATCTGTCTTTAACGCTGGAAAGCGGATTAAATGATTCGATCTTTGCCAATACCGTTGCTTCCAAACCTTCAGCAATACGATTCAGTTTCACTAAAGGAGTATTGCCAACTGTTTTTGTAATATCTGAAAATATCTTTCCCATCGTATTCCTCCTTAATGCCGCTAGGCCCCGTATAATCCACAAGGAATTATACGGGGCAATTTTGGCTTACGCTGTTGCTTTAACTAATGCCCTATCAATATCGGCAATGATATCATCGATGTGCTCGATACCAATTGATAATCTGACGAAATCAGGCGTCACCCCGGTTGCCAATTGTTCTTCTTCGGATAACTGCTGATGCGTGGTTGTTGCCGGATGAATAGCTAAACTTTTAGCATCTCCTACGTTTGCTAAATGCGATATCAACTCAAGCGAATCAATGAATTTTCTACCCGCCTCGAGCCCGCCTTTAATTCCAAAACCTAATATCGCGCCCGCGCCTTTAGGCAAATATTTTTTGACTTTTTCCCTCTCCGGGCTGTCTTCCAGGCCAGGATAATTAACCCAGCTTACTTTTGGATGCCTCTTTAGAAACTTAGCCACTGCCAAAGCATTTTCGGCATGCCGCGGGAGCCTAAGATGCAAGGTTTCCAAACCCTGCAGGAACAAAAATGAATTAAAGGGAGAGATCGCCGGGCCAAGATCCCTTAATAAAGTAACCCGTGCCTTAATAATGTAGGCGATATTGCCTAATGGTTTTAACGCTTCCACAAAGTTAATCCCGTGGTAACTGGGATCAGGCTCGGAAATAAGCGGAAATTTACCGTTGGTCCAGTCAAATTTTCCTGAATCAACGATTAAGCCGCCAAGAGATGTGCCATGGCCTCCGATAAACTTGGTCGCCGAATAAACAATAATATCCACGCCAAAATCAAACGGCCTTAACAAATAAGGCGTTACAGTATTATCCAAAATAAAAGGAATACCATTCTTATGGGCAATCTTGGATATCTCTTCTAAATCCGAAACGTCATTTTTAGGATTACCGATGGATTCAGCATAAATTGCCTTAGTCTTTGGCGTAATTGCCTTTTGATACGCGCTTAAATCACCGGACGGCACAAATTTAACCTTGATCCCTAAACGAGCGAATGTATAGTGGAATAAATTATAAGTTCCCCCATAGAGATTATCCGCGGAGACTATCTCATCGCCAGCCTGCGCGATATTAAGCAACGCTAAAGAAATGGCTGCCTGGCCGCTGGCAGTAGCTAACGCGCCCACGCCGCCTTCTAAAGCTGTAATACGTTTTTCAAAAACATCGGATGTCGGGTTCATTAACCTTCCATAGATATTGCCGAATTCACGCAAACCAAAAAGATTAGCCGCGTGTTCCGTATTTTTAAACTGATACGCCACCGTCTGATAAATCGGGACAGCCCTGGAACCTGTTGTAGGATCCGGCTCCTGCCCCGCATGCAAAGCAAGTGTTTCTATTTTTAACTGATTATCGATTTTACTCACTTGATTACCTCCTTGTTCTGTTGCTTGTTTGCTATTTTTAATTAACTTGGAAAAAAATTTTGATACAATGCTCATCTTCACCCTCTTTTCCGGCTGCCTAATATAGGTAAGAGAGTTGCCCCTCCTACCTATATTATTTAGTCCTAATTTTTAGAATGCGTATTGAGCGCTTAACACTAAACCATTACCCAACCCTGTCCTGGTATTGCCCGCCTTTCCGTAATCGCCTGTTACAGTATAAGCGGCAATCAATGTAAGGTTTTTGTTAGGAATCCATGCTAGATGCGCATCCCAGTAATTAGTATTTTGCACATTGGAAAAACGCGCTCCCTGCTTAAATTCAAAACCAACCACAAAACCTTTTGGCAGGATTAGATCAATATTCGCAAACCCCGTTAACTTTCTGTCACCGCTAAAACCTAATACGCCGGTAACATACTCTTGAGTAGAAAGCACGCCGCCGGATATAATCACCGGCACCGGTAATTGAGTGATTGTTTTGGTTGCCACGGCATACCAGTCTTGCCCGCTTGAACGAAGAGAATTGAAATCCGCTACCTGGCGCAGCGAGTTATGGCTGGTATTTTTATATATCGTGCCGACTGAAATAGCGGGAACGAATTTAGTGCCAAACGCATTTTCATCCAATACCAAAAGTTTGGCTCCGATATTATTTTTGTGAAACGTTGGATGATCTTCCCAGGCGATATTCTGAAACCCATAAGAGATCTCAAGCCGTTTCAACAAAGTTGTCGCTACGCCAATAGATGTCCAGCCAATCTTAGCATCCGGTAAATTTACATACCAGGCGCCAAATCTGGGTTTAGCCACGATATTTGTATCGCCAGCCTTAATAAACTCCTCTCCGGAATCAGCCAGATACGCTAAAGGGTTAAATGCCACGCCCCCTACGCCCTCTAGATTATTAAAAGGCGGGCCGGCGAATACTTGATCTGTCAAAGAACCGAATGCTAACACTGTCAAAACCGCTAAAAATATAAACTTTTTCATTTTAAAACTCCCAATATTTTTCTCCTCTACTCCAGCTAACTGGTTGTATTGGGAATATGTTATTTTAATTAAAATCATCCCCGGTAGTCCGGTGAACGTTGAAAATCAAACTATATACCACCTCCTCCCTCTATTTTCCAAACATCGTCAAACCGTTTTTTCTCGGCGATCTCAATCTGGATTATTTTTCTATCATGGACCTTAATTGTCACTGCGCCATACTCGAGAATACCCACGGCGTCACTGATTTCTTTAATAATCGCGTCGTTTACTATATTTTTTGGATTTTGTTTTAAACTCATTTTGCCTCCTATCTATCATTAACCAATAAAAAACCCACTACCCGGAGATTAATCATCGGCAGTGGGAACTTTTAAAAAGCACTATGTAAAAAAATAATTACATAGCCGCCCCCCTTCTGCCTGGGCAGCAGATGCACATGCGACAATAGATCATTTTAATATTATTGAAACTCATTTTTTATTCCTTTATATTGAATAAGCAAACGCTTCTTGCTTTAAAACAGCCTGTTTGGCTAAATCCTCAAAATTAAGATTATCTATAATATCAGAAGTAACTTGGGTAACTTTCTGCCAGATCCCCCTAAAGACACAATGATTAATATCCGAACAATTGGAATAATCGCAACTGACACAGGATATCGGTTCAATCGGGCCATCAATAAACCTGGTCACTTCGCCTACGGTTATTTGTTCCGGAGGCCGGGATAATAAATAACCGCCTATTTTACCGCGCCGGCTTTCCACGAACCCGCCTTTCTTTAAATCCGCTAATACCTGTTCCAAAAACTTTATCGGAGCGTCAATTCTTCCGGCAATATCATGAATAGTCACCACGCCCTGCTCATAATGCACAGCTAAATCTAAAACTGCCTTTAACGCGTAATCGCCTTTATAAGTAATGCGCATTTTTACCCCTCATCTTGATAAACTCTATCAACATAGTAGAGTATAAGCTAAAAGTTTATTTTGTCAAGTATTTTTTTAAAAAATTTCTTTGGCGGGGTAATACAGCCGGCTTTGTAATATCCGGCCGGCTGTATTATTTCGACGGGAAAATTTAAAACTAAGCAGCTGTCTATGCCGATTTTTGCGCAAGAATATTTTTAGCTAAAACAGCCACTTTCCTTCCGGAATAAAGCATCCCCCCAAAAGTAGGGCCCATACGCGGCAGTCCATAAGCAGTAGCTGCTGCCATGCCACAAACCAGTAAACCAGGGTAAATTTCCCCTGTTTTTTCCACCACAGCATCTTCTGAAAGATTAATATGCATCGGGCCAAAGGTTTCAAGAGTAATTAATTTACGCTTCTCCAGGCTTTTGCATACCCAGGCATCATGGCCAGTAGCATCAATAACCACTTTTGATTCTAAAGCAATAGGATCAACACAGGTTATTGCCCTGGGCAGGGCGGAAACAGGCGTCCAATTAATTACCGCGCCTTCTACCCTTTTGTTACGTAAAACCAAATCATCGAATTTTGCCATATTCAGAATTCGCGCGCCTGCTTCACAAGCAGCGGAAATCAATTTAGAGCAAGCGTGCGGGCCATCAGCGGTAAATAAACCATCTGCGGCCTTTTTATAGGGAATATTCAACTGATCGAGGATATTTTGTGAAGGAGCCCGGAAGGTCAAAGTATTCATCAGAAACCCGCCAATCCAGAAACCGCCTCCGATATAGTTATTGCTTTCTACAATCAGCGTTTTTATGCCATCTTTGGCCAAGTCCATAGCGGCAATCAAACCGCTGGGGCCGCCGCCAATAATAATCACGTCAGAAACAATATAATCGTTAAACCAATTATTGAATTCTCCGACAATCGCCCTGCTTACCTGCGCTTCACTTATTTTCTGAAACATAATCTCTCCTTTTTTAGTTAAAGTATGTTTGCAAACAGAAAATAGTAATTTATGGCGGGCCGCGTAAATAAAAAACCCTTACGCCAGTAGCATAAGGGTTAATGTAGAACAACATTTTTCCTCCGCTGGCATTATCCAGATCAGGTATAAGGGTAATCCACTTGTTACGTGGAACTCTCAGGCCGCTTCAGCGGCCTCCCCAATTATTTTTATCATTCAAACACTAATAAACATACTTGTCAATGATTTTACTTCAAATACTTAAAAGATGCCCTGAAGTGACAAAACACGCTTTTAACAAACCCTCATCCCATTCGCCTTGCGCAGTCGAATCCCAAACAATCCCTCCGCCAATACCCATTTCCCCATGGCCATTGCGGATAAGTAATGTGCGTATGGGAACATTAAAAAACATATCC
>Ga0172381_10006213_pt1 | contig 12005 bp, 8 predicted proteins | sample Leawel6488metaG_FD_119754 | JGI IMG/M metagenome (GOLD analysis project Ga0172381, IMG submission 119754) | Leachate microbial communities from a municipal landfill in Southern Ontario, Canada - Leachate well 64-88 metaG | ecosystem: Engineered > Solid waste > Landfill > Unclassified | place...
GGGAACAAAAGGCGTGATCACTCTGGATCGAGCATTTTCATTACCACCAGAATATAAATCTGTTGTAATTCTTGAGAAACAAGGAGAAAGCAAGAAATTTATAATGGAATCATGTAACCATTTTATTGAAGAAATTAAATATTTTGTTAATAATTTAGATGATAAATCTGTTCTATATAAATGGCAAATTGATTTTTACAATCAATTAAAGGTAATTGATCAACTGAAAAATACACTCTGAATAGCTATTGATATAACTTCTAATCGTCAATTTATAGTTAAACATATATTGATAATATCTGTTGTCTGGTTTGATATAAGAGGTTTATAATGAAAGTACTACATGTTACCTTAGCTAGTACCTATAGGATAGGACAATCTTATCAGGAAAATCTCTTGACTAAATTTCATAAGTTAATGGGTCATGAGGTTTTTGTCATAACTAAAGATGATAAAATCCATTATCAATATGAAATTATTGATAATGGAAATAAGATTTTTTACTTAAAGCATAAAAGAAATAATTTCATAGAACGAATCATATCCGAATTTTTTACTTATGAAAGAGTAGAAGGCTTAAAATATCTTATAGAAAAGATATCACCTGATATCATTTTTGTTCATAATGGATTTTTTCTTGACGCTCCAGTAGTTATAAAATATTGTAAGAGTAATCCAAAAGTAAAGTTGTTCGTTGATAATCATGCCGATTATTATAATTCTCCAATAAAGAACCCTATTAAAAAAATATTGATAGGTTATTATCCTAGAATGTTTTCTAAACATGCTATTAAATATTGGGGTACAACTCCATGGCGAGTAAAATATCTTCAGGATGTTTATAAGATTCCATCATTAAAAACTGATTTACTATTAATGGGAGGAGATGATACCCTTATCGATTTTAAAAATAAACAGAACATTAGGGATTCAATCCGCCAAAATATTGGTCTTGATGGTGACGATTTTGTAATCCTTACTGGAGGCAAGATTGATCTTACTAAGAATATTCATTTACTTATTGAAGCAGTTTATCGAATTAATAACAATAGAATAAAGCTAGTTGTATTTGGAGTCCCTGATTATACAGTTAAGTCCATTATTGAACCTTTTATAAAATCAAATAATATTATATATATTGGTTATATAAAATCTGAGAAAATATATAATTGGTTTTTGAGTTGTGACTTGGTTTGTTTTCCTGGCACTCATTCTGTACTATGGGAACAAGCTCTTGCCTGTGGAATACCTGCAATTTTTAAATATTGGGAAGGAATGACTCATGTTGATGTTGGAGGAAATTGTTGTTTTTTATATAAAAATTCTTTAAACGAAATTAAAGATACAATTTTAAAAATTTTCGAAGATAAGGATTTGTATAAAAAAATGCAAAAAGAGTCGAAGAAGGCTATTTCAAAATTTTCATATAAAGCAATAGCCCAAAAGTCTATCGAAATATAAATTAATTGGAACTTGAAAATAAATAATGTTTTGAATATTCTTGAAATCAAAGATAGTGTAAAGAAACTATTAAATATAGATTTTTTATTATGTGCCATTTTTGCATATTGGGCTAATATTGAACTGTTTGATTCTAGACCACGAGTAATAAATTATATGGCATATTTACTTACAGCTGTTGTGCTATTCTTTAATCTTTCACATATAAGTAAAGAACATATATCTATATATTTATTATTTGCACTATTTGCCTTTATAAGTTTAATTTTACCTTCAGGACCTTATTTTACTCCATATCTTAGAACCTTTGTTCTTGCAGGAAGTATGGGCTTCTTTCTTGCTTCTCTGATAAAAAAACCAATTTATATTGTATTTTGGCAATTAGTTATTTCTCTACCCGTTGGAATAAAAACATTTTTTCAATTTGAAGAAAATATGGGGGATGGTGGTCAGTATATGTCAACTGCATATTTACTTTTCAACTCCTTTTGTTGTTTGCTCCTGATTTATGCTTTCAAGAAAAAGAATCTTTTTATTTTGTTAGGTGTTATAGTTCTTGCTGCAATTATTATTTTTACAGGAACTCGTGGTGCAATAGTTGGTATTTTTTTAAGTATACTTATTTGTGTAATTTTTGCAATTTGCAAAAACACCAAACGAATGACTATATTTTTTGCTTTTATACTTATTCTTTTACTTATTGTTCCTAAGATAGATTTTGTTGGTTTATTAAATTCTTTAAGTGAATATTTTGGTTTTAATTCCAGATTGTTGTCACTATTGAATAGTGATAAATTATTTGTTTCAAACTCTAGAATTAATATCTATTCTAGTGTAATAGATTCTTTTATAAATGGTGGATTATTTGGCTATGGTTTTGGTGCTGTTCAATATATTTCTCATGGCGAAGCATATTCTCATAATTTTTTAATAGAATTATTAGCTGATTTTGGGATAATATCCATTATTATATTATATGGTTTTTATCGTTTAATTAAATTAAGCCTTTGGAAAGCACGTAATTTTGATTATTTAATATCTGGTCTTTTGTGCGTATTTATTGTTGTTTTACCTAAGTTATTTTCTGGGACAATTTTATACTCATATACGCTGCCAATGATTGGACTTTTATTACAGATAAAAAAGATGAATAAAATCGAGAGATTAACCAGTACAAATAATATATCTTAATCTTATATTTATAGGTTAATGCTTGACAACGGATTTTGCATTATTTAAATTACAGAATTAAACAGTAGTTTTATAATATACTTTATTTGAGTAATTTACGATGTTTACAATTATAACAGTTTCATATAATAGCGGAAAAACAATAGAAAAAACAATTAAATCAATATTATCACAAAGCTTTAAAGATTTTGAATATATAATAGTTGATGGTGGCTCTTCGGATGATACCCTTAATATAATCAGAAAATACGAACCATTATTTGAAGGGAAAATGAGATGGAACAGTGAACGTGATAATGGGATTTACAATGCAATGAATAAGGGGATTGTCTTATCAAAAAAATCTTTTGTTTGTTTAGTAAATAGCGATGATTGGTTAGAAAAAGATGCTTTAAAAATCGTAAATGAACATATTAAAATAGATAAGGATCCGAATAATTCGATTTATTGTGGTTGGATTAATTTTTTTTACAAAGACAATACACATCAGATTATAAGAACTGACCAAAGTCGTTTTCTAAAATATATAAAAATATATAGAATTGGGATAAATCATCCGGCAACTTTTGTTCCTTTGAAGATATATGAAAAAGTTGGATTGTTTAATGAAAGCTTGAAATTACACGCTGATGCAGATTTTATTATTAGATGTTATTATGAGAAATGTAAATTTGTTTTTGTCAATTCAGTGTTAACAAATATGTCTGATAATGGTGTCTCAAATAGATATTCCAAACAGAGCTTGATGGATACGAAATATATTCTTAAGAAGTACACAAAAAGTAATATTGAATTTTTGTATTTATATTTTATTGCATGCATGAATAATTATATTAAATATATATTACCTAAAAAAATGTTGAAATATTATAGATTCAGAGTTTTATCAAAATCTGAATAATATTGACTTTTAAAATACGATTTATTATTTCAGGTTGTTGATTATAATTGAATGACTAAAATATAGATAAATATGAAACGTGTATTATTTCTATGGTTCATCCAACTATTATTTATAATTCCATGCTTGGGAGAAAATAAAGACCTGAATAGCTTAAATAATAATTCTCAAGTTTTATTGATTAATAATAACCAATGTTCTGATAATATTTCCAAATGTTCTTTAATCAAGGAATATTTAGACCATTTTGGTATCATCTATCATGAAGTTGATATATCTAATAGCGATAATGTTAATTTTTCAAAATATAAATTATTGCTAATTGTAAATGAAAAAGTATTTTATAAGTGTTCGAAAGGTATTATAAACAATTTTAGATCATCTTTAAAATATAATCTTAACCAAGGTATAGGTATTGTGAGTTTTACAACTAGTTTGATGAATGATTTAAATAGTGTAGAGACAAATGGAATAATTGAAAATATAACTTTTAGCGATGTATCGCATTATATAACAGAAAACCATAAAGTTGATGAAATATTAAAACTTGATACCATATACAATGGAGCGTTTTCAATAAATTCTTCCAATAAAACATTATTAAAAGCCAGTGGAGTAAATTTATTAACATATGAGATATTTGGTAAAGGGACGATTGTGTACTGGACTTCCTCTTTTTGGATGGAAGATAAGTATTTAGGGCGGTTAAGAGGTTTAGATGATTGTTTTCTACGTTCCATGGTTTGGTCATCAAAGAAACCATTTTTTGTCAGGGGAATTTTCCCAATTGTAACGATGAGAATTGATGATGTTTATGGAACAGGTGCAAAATGGAAAAAAGCTCCATTTTGGTGGGTCAATGTGTTGAATAAATATCATATAAGGCCATGGCTTGGATTGTTTCTTGATAGTATAGATCATGTGAGTAGTGTCGAACAACTTAAAGCAATAACATTAATAGGAAACTGCACTTCAAACCCTCATTCTTTTGGACGTGATAAATTTATCTATTTTAATCATGATTACAACAGACCGTTCGATAGTATAAAAACATTAAGTAATATATCACTAGTAGAAAAATGGTATGAAAAGAATTCTAATCTACTTAAATCAACCGTGCTTATACCTCATTTCTATGAAATCGGAAATAAATTTGTAGAATATATATCGCAAAAATGGAATATAAAATACTGGGGATTGTTGATGGGAGTTAACGTAAGTTGGTACAGGGGAAATAAACTTCAATTATTACCATATGCCTATAGTAAAAAAACATCTACTGCGGGTGCTAGTGATTCTTTTGCCTATTCTGATTATTATATTCATGACAATGATACGCTATTTGATTGTTTAAATGAAATTAGAGATTGGGGATATGATTGGAGTCCTGGAAATGATATTAATTCAACAGTTCAAAGGGGAGTTAATATAATATCCAGAGGATTGCAATCAATGATCGTCTCTACTCTAATGACTCACGAATATGATTATATTAAAGATATAGAGCCAGATAATTGGGAAAAAAATATTCAAATGATTACCGAATCGGTCGCAAAATATAAACCTCTTTATTTGACAATGGATTCAGCCATGGCAATATTAAAATCAACCGAACAATCTAAAATTAAATCAATTGATTATACAGGTAGTAAATATAAAATCTCTTTAATAGGAAAGACAGAGGCACCAACAAGTTTATACATTTATACAGGAGATGTTGACAACATTAATCAAGATATTAAATTTTTACCAGCTTTTCAAGATAGCTTCGTATTTGAGTATGACCCAAATGAAACAAAAACAAAAATATTTAATAAGGTAATTGGTGGAGCCCCCAAAGATGATTTTATCAATAATAATCCCAATTCTATTATTAATGATCCTTTTTATTATAATCCTCAAGACTCTTTTTCACAAACGCCGATTCAAACAGATAAACTAAATAACGCAAAACATATATTTACAACAAAAGCAAATGACTATTATAATTGGTGCCAAATAGAAATAAACATTCCAGATGGCTTTTATCTTAAAGCCATTGACATATGGGGAAAGAATGATGTCACATATGATGGCAAAGGATGTAAAGATTTGGTCTTAACAATCTCAAATGATACTTATTCTTGGATGTCTAATGCATTGGATTTAGATACATCCAATATCTTAAAAATTAATTATGTGCGCGTTGACTTTGAACAAAATAATGCTCCTTGTGGAATATTAGCAACAGCAAAGACGCTTCGTATTGATCATTCCCCAGGAAATAATAATGAGTTATGTTTGGCTGAAATTTATCCTATTATCGAGTCTACTGATGGAAAGGATTTAAAACTTGATACGAGTTTGTTAAAATATAAAAGTGATAGCATTTGTTTATTACCGAATCCAATTACTGGAAATACATTTACTGTTTTTCTTCCCGATGAAGACGAAATATGTGATTTAGATTTCTTTGATACCTTCGGTCGCCATTTTTACTCAAAAAATATTATAGGTACAACAATAATTAGTGAAAAAATATTTCCTCAGACTGGTATTTATTATATCAAAGTAAAAGGGAAATATAATCGATCTTTTTTTAAAGTCCTTTATATAAAATGAAATTGCATTAATATAATAGATATTTTATGTTAAAAATAGTAGGTGATATAAATTTTTCAGATGGTTTTTTTGATATAGGATTTGGGATAGGAACGTCCATAAAAAATGGTGCTGATCCTTTTACTCATATACAGAGAAAAAAGGATGATTTATGGTTAGGGAATTTAGAATGTGTTATAGCAAACCAGTCTGATAAATCAGGTATTTATAGAAAACAATTCATCATTTCACCAATTGCTTTAGAAAATATTCATCATTTAGATATTTATAACGTTGCAAACAATCACGTCATGCAACATGGTGATAACGCTTATAAGGAAATATTAAAATATATAGATTCTGTAGGTTCTAAATATATTGGCAGTAATGATATTAAAAATATTAAGATTGAGCATCAAGGTAAAAAGATAGGTATAATGTCCTTTAGCCAAAGATATGAAAATTTTTCAGACAAACCATTATATTGGTATAATCCAGAATACAAAGATATTGAATTATCATTTGAATCGCTAAATAATACTGATTTTAAAATTGCATATATACATTGGGGTAATGAGTTTATAAATAGACCATATTCAGATCAAAAAAAAACTGCACATTGGTTAATAGATTTAGGATTTGATTTGATTGTTGGCATGCATCCTCATATTTTACAAGGATATGAAATTTATAAAAAAAAATATATATTCTATTCTTTGGGTAATTTTATTTTTAACATGCCATTAGAGGCCACAAAGTATTCAATTATATTAAATGTTGATATATCAAGAGAAATAAACGTTAATTATGAATATGTTAAAATAGGGAATGATTATTTCCCCAATATTATACATGAAGATTTAGTGCCAAAAAAATATAAATTTAAGTATTTAAACAATGAATTGAAAAAAGAGGTTGAAAATGAAATTTATTATTCTGAAGTTAGAAAGAGTATTTCAGATTATAGAAAAGCAAATTACAAGGAGTTATTATTGTTTCTATATAAATTTAAATTTAATGATATAAGTGCTATTTTTCTTGATTTTATAAAAAGAAAGTTTCATTATGATTTATAATAATATATATAAAATAGGGGTTAGATATCGCAATCCTTCTTTGTGGCAATATTATATATTTTTAAAAAATTCAGAGACTTGGAACTCAGGCCAGTTACAACAATTCCAATTCGATAGATGTAAGGATTTTCTAAAATTTGTTTATAAATATTCTGATTATTATAAGCTGGTTTTTGATGCAGTTGGATTTGTTCCATCGATGATGCAAAGTCTTGATGATATGAAGGTTATTCCGATTATTGATAAGTCTGTGCTTCTTGATAAAAACAAGGAAATACATACGAAATATAAATTCAAGAAAGTTCGTTTATCTGAAACATCTGGAACATCTGGACAGGTTTTGAAATTTTATAGAAATGAAGAATGGGATTCAGCCAATCGAGCTGCCATGTTTAGAGGCTATAGTTGGTATGACGTATATCCTTGGGACAGGAATGGATATTTTTGGGGATATAATATTGACAAGAAAGCGCAATGTAGAACAAAAATATTGGATGTTCTGCAAAACAGATTTAGGGTTTTTTCATATGATGAAGAACATATTCGGATATTTGCAAACAAGTTGAAAAAGGCTAAATATTTGAATGGATACTCATCAATGATTTATGAAACAGCGAAACTAATAAATCAATTGGGTATTAGTGATATATATAATTTAAAAATGATAAAAGGCACATCAGAAAAAATTTATGATAATTATGATGATGAAGTTAAAAAAGCTTTTGGACATAAAATAATTAGTGAGTATGGCTCAGCTGAGTCTGGACTTATTGCCTTTGAATGCCCAGAATGTGGCAATATGCATATAAATATTGAAAATGTAATAGTTGAAGAAGAAAACGGAGAAATAGTTGTTACAAATTTATTGTCTAGATCTTTTCCAATTATCAGGTATAAGCTTGGTGATTCAATTCTTTTAGCTGATGAAAATTTTAATTGCCCTTGTGGAAGGAATCACCCTATATTGTTAGATGTTCAGGGGCGAATTGGAAAGAGTATTTATGGAAAAACAAAAAAATATCCAAGCTTGACATTTTATTATGTATTTAAAAATTTAGCGTTGAATAAAAAAATTGCACTCAATTATCAAGCTAAACAAAGAGAAAAGGGTAAGATTATACTCAATATTGAACAGGATTCTCCAGAATGCATATATGATTTACAAGCTGAAATTGATAAATATTTTGGCAAAGATGTGGATTTTGAAATAAATTGGGGTAAAACTATTCATGCCCACAATGGTAAATTGAGAGATTTTATTACAGAACTAGAATAGAATGATAACTGTAATTTGCCCAATATACAATGAAGAAGAATACATTTTAAAATGTATAGATTCAATCTTACAACAAGATTATCCTAAGGATCAATTAGAAATATTGTTTGTAGATGGAATAAGCCATGATAAAACTCGCGATATTATAAATGAGTATTCTTTAAAATATTCCTTTATGCGTATGTTGGATAATCCTAATAAGATTGTCTCATACGCTATGAATAAAGGAATCGAAGAGGCTAAAGGTGATGTAATAATAAGACTTGATGCACATGCTTCATATCCATCCAATTATTTTTCGTATTTGGTAAATAATCTTTATATGCTGAATGCTGATAATGTAGGGGTGGCCTGCCATACAGATATTTTAAACCAAACACCTACGGCAAAAGCTATAAAAGTTGTTCTTAGCAATTCATTTGGCGTTGGTAATTCCTATTTCAGGACAGGTATTACTGAAATAAAAGAAGTTGATACTGTTCCCTTTGGTTGCTTTCGTAAAGATGTTTTTGAAAGATTCGGTATGTATAATACAAAACTTGTCCGTAATCAAGATATCGAGCTTAATAAGAGAATAAAGAAAAATGGAGGGAGAATAATTCTTTTACCAGATATAACTTGTACATATTACGCTAGAGAGACATTTAAGCTAATGATGAAAAATAATTATAATAATGGGTACTGGAATATATTAACTCTATATTATACAAAAACCTTAAGTTCTCTTTCTGTTAGACATTTTGTACCTTTATTTTTTGTTTTATCAGTTATCTTTCCAATTATTCTTTCATTTATTTGGAGTCCTCTAATAATAATATCAATGTTTTCTATCTTGCTGTATTTGTCAGTGTTATTTATTGTAATTAAAGATATAAGGCGTGAAGAAAAAATCTCAATATTTTTGTTATTTAGGTCTTTTTTAGGTCTGCATTTTTCTTATGGATTGGGATCTTTAATGGCTTTTATTAGATTACCATTTGAATAAAGTTCTTTTATGATTTAAAAAATCGTCCGTTTATATATTGCAATAGATTTTATTTTATTTCAGTTTGACTATCAAGTGTATAGTCTTCGATAGTTTTTAAAAAGTCGATTACCTTTTCCGGCTTTTGAGCATCTGTAGGAATATTAATGATATGTTTGCCAGCATAAACAGCCTTAGGATATAGATTAGGATTAAGTCCCCAAGATTCAAACTTTTCCTGAATAGGATGTATTGGGCTATTGAGCCATTCTCCAAGTTCAATTTTCTTTTTTTCGGCCATGAAAATAACATGTTCCCGATCTGATACCAACAAAGGATACTTTAAAAAAGAGTGATTCTCAAATTGGATTAATGGAATATGGTTTTTGCCTTGTCTTGATAAATAATCAGTATAAATCATTGCATTTTGTTTTCTTTGTTCTATCATCGAAGGAAGATTTTTAATGTTTTTCAACCCTTCATTCATTTGAACTTTCGAAAGTGACATAAAATAATTTTTCGGCTGTGTAATTGATGTAATCTCTTCTCCTGAAGATGAACCGAGAACTATATTATTTTTGCTCATAAAACGATAAAGTTTTACTAAAGGCCAATATGTGAAGCCAATCAAAATGCGCTTTTTGACAAAATATAGCAGTTTTAAAGTAATCTTTTCTTTACATGTTGGAGCAATCAAAGACTGATTGACTGCTTTCAGAGATTCAACTATATTTAGATTATTGATTAAAGAAAAGCCACCAATGCCTGTAGAAAATGGTTTATTCCATTGTGTGGAATAAAAAGCAGCATCACAATAAGAGCCATTAGGCTTATCTTTGTATGTACCACCAAAGCCATGTGTGCAATCTTCAATAGTAAATAAATTATGTTGTTTTGCTAAAGTTATAATCTCTTCGATGTTTGAACTCATCCCAAAAGTATTTTGGCAAATAATAGCTCTTGTCTTTGGGGTTATTGCATTCGCAATGTTATCAATATTTGCATTATAGGTGTCTGAATCAATATCTACATAAACCGGAGTAGCACCAACATATATAATAGCATTTGGAACAACAACACAAGTATAGGCAGGCAAAATAACCTCATCGCCCTCTTTAATATTCATTGCTTTTAATAACGCAAATAACGCTACACGACCTTTCCAATAGAAAAATATTTGTTCTTTGTTGGCTTTTAGAATTTTAGAAATTTCCTGTTTGTATTTTGTTTCTATGTCCATCTTCTTGGTTATAATAATATGATTTTTCAAATTTAGCGATAAATTTTAAAAATGGATTGTAATTGAGAATAATGCAATATCTTTTTTAGAGTCAATATACATTGATTTGTCCACATCCCTTTTCTTATTAATAGCTATATTTGTGTCTCAATAAAATACAGAACATATGAAAATTCCATTTTCCCCCCCATATATCGATGATTCAATCATCAATGAAGTAGTTGACACCTTAAAATCCGGCTGGATTACCACCGGCCCGAAAGTCAAAGCTCTTGAACAGGAAATTATAAAATATTCCGGCTCTCAGCAGGTTTTATGTGTGAATTCATGGACATCCGGTGCAACCATGATGCTTCGTTGGTTTGGTGTGAAAGAAGGCGATGAAGTTATTGTACCAGCCTACACCTATTGTGCTACAGCCTTAGCAGTATTGCAGGCAGGAGCAAAGCCTGTCATGGTCGATTCTGGTGAAGACTTCAATATCTCTATCACAGCCATCCGTAATGCAATAACTAACAAGACTAAAGCGATTATCCCGGTGGATATTGCTGGTTTCCCCTGCGATTATGAGTCTATCATGAGTATTGTACAAGAACCTGAAATAAAATCCAAATTTGTGCCAACTTCCGATATTCAGAAAAAGCTTGGACGAATTTTGATTCTGAATGATGCAGCACATTCCTTAGGGGCAAAATACAGGTCTACTCAATTTACAGGTTCAGAAACGGACGTAGCCATCTTTTCCTTACATGCCGTCAAAAATATTACAACGGCCGAAGGTGGAGCCATCTGTCTGAACCTTCCGCAGCCTTTTGATAACGAAGCTCTTTATGCTGAATTACGTATGATGTCTATGAATTGTCAGACAAAAGATGCCTTCTCGAAGAGTAAGGCAGGAGGGTGGCGTTATGATATTGTAGGCTTTGGTATGAAAATAAATTTGCCGGATGTTAATGCTGCAATAGGTTTGGCTCAGATACGTGAATACAAGAAACTTCATATAGAGCGCATGCGTGTATTTGATGCCTATGATGCAGCTTTTTCCAGGCATGATTGGGCTATTTTGCCTCCTTCGACAGTTGGTGAAAGAGTGACGTCCTACCATCTATATGCGTTACGTATTAAAGGCGTTACTGAAGAACAGCGGGATGAAATTATTAGCCTGGTTGCTACAAAAGAGATAGCCATTAATGTCCATTTCATTCCGATGCCTATGTTATCGTTTTTCAAAGGTCTTGGCTATAATATCAAGGATTATCCTCAAGCCTATAAGAATTATGCAAGTGAGATATCTTTGCCCATTTATCCTCAATTGA
>Ga0172381_10006214_pt1 | contig 12004 bp, 15 predicted proteins | sample Leawel6488metaG_FD_119754 | JGI IMG/M metagenome (GOLD analysis project Ga0172381, IMG submission 119754) | Leachate microbial communities from a municipal landfill in Southern Ontario, Canada - Leachate well 64-88 metaG | ecosystem: Engineered > Solid waste > Landfill > Unclassified | place...
CGCTTCCACGCCGGGCAGCAACGAAACATATTTCAGAAGATTAAACAAGATTGTGTTTAATCCACCTATTTTATTGTTTACTGCTGCCTCGGTTGTGGGAGCTCCTTCAAAATTTAAAAAGCAAATTTTCATTACGACTCTCTGCCTTTGAAATGAAGCCGATTTTTATCCAGAAATACGCCAAAAGAATTAGTGGGTTTAGCCCGATCAAAACATTCGGCAAATCTCTCAAGGGCTATACCGAGTTTTCCTTCCTTATAAAACTCCAGAGCGTTTACGCCGTTAGAATTGTTGCATGGGCAAAAATTCAAATATCCGCCGGCAGACATTCTAAGGGTAAATACGCCTTCATGGCAATATTCGTCGCAAGTAGTGCATTCAGCTATACGCATAGTTGGCTCTGCTTCTTTGAGCACAACTACGGTGCCACCAGGCACAGTTTCCATCCTATAGAATCTGCACCCGTAAACAGCCATTTCCTCAAACAAGTTGCCATACTCTTTCTCGAGCACCGACCTAACCTCTTGAGTAAGGTGAACAAATTCACGCTCCCAAAAAGTTCTGCCGCCAACGCATGGATAATAGGTAAGATCCAACAAATGGATCTGCTGCACGCCCATTTCGTTGCAAAGCTTGAGAATAGGAGTAATTGAATCCTTGTTTGAGCGCATAACCACGCAATTAAGCCTAACTGGCATCACAAGCAACGTGGCTTTTATCCCTTCGATAACCCTTTCAAAAGCATCCACTCCTGTGAAGGAGAGAAAAGAACTTCTGTTCGGAGCATCTAGGGAAATCTTAAGAAAATCGACGCCCGCAGCTTTAATTTGTTGGGCTTTTTCCTTATTTAGCCCGAGACCATTGGTATTCAATTCTACCTTCATACCCAAAGAGGCAATCCGACCGATTAAGGCAACCAGGTCTTTTCGTCTTAAGGGTTCTCCACCGGTGATGTGAACATTCTCGAGGCCGTACTTTTGCATAACCCCTAAAATGCCAACCAGTTCCTCTGTGGTCATGCAGTATTGCTCATCACCATCATAGTTTTCCATATTGATCAATGGACCATGAGGACAATAAATGCAATACATCTCGCAGACCCTAGAAACAGCAACTCTTATCTTCGTAAACATAACCGCCTCCTTTCTTAGAGGTAACTCTGATAAAGTTCCAAATATTGGTTCGTCACCATTCGGACATCTTTTGTTGAAACAATCAACCTTCTGGCTTCTGCCCCCAGAGACGTCCTATAGGAATGATTATCAATCAATGTTCTTATCGCCCGAACAAATGACGTCAAATCATCCTTTGGAAAAAGCAAACCATTGACCCCATTGCTGATAATTTCTTTCAGCCCTGGGATATCAGACCCGATAACAGGATTTCCGCACGCCATCATTTCCATCATGACGTTTGGCTGTCCTTCTCGGTCGCTTGGCAAAAGCAGGAAATCACAAGCCTGATAATATTCTTCAGGCGAATCGGAAACGTCTCTGAAATGAACGTTCCTCGTTGAGGCGGCAAGAGCGTGAATATTGCTTTCGATAGAATCATGTTGATTCATGCCCGAGCCAACCACAACCAGTCCTGCTCTTTCATAGACGTCACCCATTGTTTGCCATGCTTTCAATAAGAAATCTGGCCTTTTTCGAGTCACAAATCGACCCATAAAAAGACACAAAGCTTTATCTGTGGGCAGTCCAAGCAATTGTCTCGTCGCCAATTTTTCTTCACTACTTATCGGCCGGAAGACATTTTTGGTATCAACGCCGAAACCGATAATATAGATGTTGAGGGTTATACCATAATTGGCGAATTCGACGATCTGGTCGGGATTGGATACTACATAGGCATCCATAGTGTTTTTCAGCAGTGGATTTGCTAAATACCCCGTCCCGCGCATCTTCAGATTGCCTGAAGTTGCGACCATTAAAATCACCTTTTTGCCCAACGCCTTAAGCAAACCAGACGTCATGCCTTGCAACTCAACCTCTCCGGGATTTGGAAAAATTTCGAGCCAATGAATGACGTCAAGTTCAGGGGAGTCAGAAATAATTCCCCGGCAAAGTTGGGAAAAATCAGCGTATCCGCATATGGGAACGCCTCTTAATTCACCGCTCCGGCCCTTGCTTATGATTTTGGCATTATGGCCAGAGTCAATCAAATCTCTTGCAAGAAGAAGGGTGCCTATCTCAAGGCCACCAACCTCCTCAAGAGGATTGTATGGAATCACCAAACCTATATTCATATTCAAACTCCTTTCCTTTTGGAAACGTTACGGTAAAGATCAAGATACGTATTCGCCACAATTTCAATGGCGAATTTTTCTTGGATACGAATCCTAGCCAGTTGTCCCATTTTGCTCATAAGATCACGGTCGGACCCAACCCTAAGAAGTGCGTTAATAGTTTTCCCAACATCGGCCACAGGAACCAAAATTCCTTCTTCGCCGTTTGTGATGGCATTTGATATGCCGTGAATGTTGGTAGCAACTGTTGCCATCCCACATGACATTCCTTCGAGGATGGAATTTGGACTTCCTTCTCGTTCAGACAGCAACACATTAATGTCACAAGCCTGATAATACTTTAGAATGTCGGCTGTGGCTTGACGCACAGTTATATTCCCGAATTTTGCAGCTTCTTGCAAAATTTGTTCTTCAACAGAGTCGCGCTGGCCGAAACTTGATCCGACAATCACAAGATGAAATCGCTCAGGCATTTTTTTCATTGCTTCAAGCAAAATATCCACTCTTTTCCGCCAGACTAATCTACCTGCAAAAAGAATAAGAATTTTGCTTTCCGGCAATTCCAAATCATATTTTGCCTTTTGTTTGTCGGTTGCTGGTGAAAAATCTACGGTACTAATACCATTAGGTATCAAGTAGATGTTTTCACCAGCTACACCACAACCAATCAGTTCCTCTTTGATACCATCGCTTAAAGCGATAAAAGCATCTATCGAGCAAAACCTCTCCCTGATTGAATTGTTTATCAACTTGGGAACATATCCCAGTGTTGGTATTTTGACAACATTGGGCTTGCCAGATTTCAAAATAAAATCAATCTGAGAGTCTATTGACTGGTAGAACAGATCGACTACATGAAGCACATTGAAGATTGCAGTGTTAGCCAAAATCCATCGCCCGGATTTTAAAACCCAGCCTTGGATATCGGAGCACGGCATCCTTATGGCAGGCATGCCATTATCGAAATGGCATGCCTGCTCTGTTTTGGTAAGGAAAACCACTTCATGACCAAATGCCTTCAAAGATTTTGCCAGCCTGAAAGTGCTCCATTGGAATCCTCCCAGATCTGGCAGATGGCTTACTGTCCAAAACAATATTTTCATCGTTAAATCTCCTTTCCTTTCTGGGATTTCCAAAAGAAGTCACTCGCGAACAGTCTTGGACAACACCTTGAAAAAATGTGGTGCCCGTAAGGAACAATTTCAACATTTCGAAAAGTCTTGGCGATTAATCTCGCCAGACTATCCAACGAAAAATGCCTCACATGAGTCGGGTCGATGAACTCGACTAAATCAACACCGAATAGCATTTTGATCCTATTCGACCAATAAAATGCATTTGGCGTTGAGCCACAGAACCATCCTTCGACTTTCAAAACCCTAAAACATTCTTTCACCAACTGTTCGTGCAGTGGTACGTGTTCTAAAACGTCGGAAAGAACCACGACATCAAAACTATTTCCCTCGAACGGAAGCGACTCGTTAAGGTCATGCCATACCGTTTTTGACGACAGTCTTTCTCTACATAAACTCAAAGCACCCCTGTCGACATCAACACAGGTCAGGTCATTGCCCAAGGCAAATCCGGAGGTTAAGCAACCGTCACGGCAACCAAGATCCAGGACCTTTTTCCCGGTACCAATGAGTTTCTCAAAAAAAACCCGCTTCGTGCTCAAGTGATGGACGAATCCATACTTGCCGTTGCGGGCATGAAAATCCTGGTACACATTGCAAAGGATTTCTTTCATGTGCTTCTCCTTTCAGATTAATTGTGCCTATCCTTCCAAAAGCTCTTCTTTAAAAATTTTAAGATCACCAGTAGGCATAATTATCGCCCTGTTGGGATGAACACCTTTTACGAAATCCTTATCGTGGCTCACGAAAATCAGAGTCCCCTCGTAATCTTCAAGAGCCTCCGCAATAGCGTCCCTTGAAGGCAAATCAAGATAGTTAGTAGGCTCATCCAGTATAATCAGATTGCTCCCACCAACAATAAGCTTGCACAAAGACAAGCGACTTTTTTCGCCTTGGCTAAGCGTCGCAACCGATTGAAAAACCTTGAACTGCGGGAACAGAAATCTTCCCAAGATATCCCGCGGACTCACTTTCTTTGTGCAGTTTGCCGCTTGGACTTCTTCGAGTACGGTTCTTAGCGGATCGAGGTTTTCATGCTCTTGTGCATAGTAACCGATATCTACATTGAGTCCGATTTCAATGACACCTTCGTCAGGTTCAATCAAACCCATAATAAGACGAATCAGAGTAGTCTTTCCGGAACCGTTAGGTCCCAGTATAACGACCTTTTCGCCTCGCTGGATTTCGAAACTGATTTCTGAAAACAAAAGCTTATCAAATGATTTGCCAAGATTGTCGGCCTTGACGACAACTTGGCCGGCGCGTCGGGAAACATTTAGGACGAATCTCAAGCTTCGCTCATGTTTTGGCATCTCGTTTGAAATGTCATCTTTCCTTTTGCGAAGTCTTTCAATGCGTCCAAACATATTTTGAGCCGCACGAGCCTTATTCGGCCCTCCGTACTGCAAGCGTCTTGCTGCCACAGAAAGACGAACAATCTCTTTTTCAATCCATTCAACCTGGCGCTTTAAAGATTCCTCGTTGATTTTACTCTGTCCGAGATAATCTTCGTAGGTGCCGCTGTATTCCCTGGTCCTGCCAGTGAATTTTTCAATTTCAATAATCCTCTTAGTAAACGGATTAATAAACTCAGGATGGTGGCTTACCACAAGAACAGTTTTATTGGTCTGGCGCAGATAGTTTCCGAGCCAGCCATAGTATTGCCTGTCAATATGATTAGTCGGCTCATCCAGGATAAGTAGATCGCCGTCAGCGAAAATCGCACGGGCAAATGCAAGGCGGGTCTTTTCTCCGCCACTGAGGGTTAAGACAGACCGATTGATGTCAATCGGAATTCCAACGCCGTGTAGTATCGCCTCGATTTCTGACTCAGCCTCATATCCGCCCTTGTGCATAAATTCTTCCTGAAACTGCGAATATCGATCCATGGCCTTTTTCATGTCTTTTGGAGACATTGAAACGTCGGCAATTGCCAATTCGGCTTCGTGCAGAGCGGCAGCAATCTGGTTAAGATTTCTGCCCTCAAGCATGAATTCGTTTACCGTGCCATGCATTCTAACCAAAACATCATCTGTGATGATCTGAGGCACATAGCTTACTGAGCCGGGTTTCAAAACTTCCCCATCATCAGGAGTAATTTCATCCATGATAATCTTGATTAGAGTTGTTTTACCGGCTCCGTTCGCTCCTACTAATGCCACCTTTTCTTTGGGCATCAATGAGAATGATACGAAATCAAGAACTTGTCTGTCCCCAATCGCATAGGAAACATCGTTTACCTGCAACATATAGTTTTCCTTTCTTCTCGGAATATTAACTTGTCAAAGGTCTTTCCATTTGTATTGAATTATAGAAAATCTTCCTAAAAATGTCAAGCTTCTCTATGCGTACTAATATTCTGGATGCATACAGAAGCTGGAAAAATACAGCCAGTTGTTGTAATATAAATTAACAATTGAATAAAAATAAAATATAAATATGATACTAGTTTCAGCATGCCTATTAGGCGCTAATTGCCAATATAACGGTGAAAATGATTTTACTAAAGAGCTTTTAGAATACCTAAAAGATAAAGGCGAATTTATTGCCGTATGCCCAGAGGTTTTGGGTGGTCTGCCTATCCCTCGCGACGGAGCTGAAATAGTTGGCGATAAAGTCAAAACAGCAAAGGGCAAAGATATTACGAAAGAATTTCTAAGTGGCGCTGAAAAAGTTTTGAAATTCGCCAAAGAAAATAATGTGGACTTGGCTATATTAAAAGCCAAAAGTCCTTCTTGCGGATTAGGACTGATATATGACGGAACATTTTCGCGTAAACTTATTGAGGGCGATGGCATTACGGCCACACTTTTAAGAAAAAACGGCATTAAAGTAATGACAGAAAAAGATCTTTTGAATGATAACTGGCCAAAATAAATATATCTAAAACAAAAAAAGAAGAGCGTTGCAAAACGCTCTTTTGGTTTCCACATTAAAGCAGATGGACTTTGATGATCTGTTTTTTATTATATTTTTAAATAATTATAAATCTTTAACCGACTCTACCGTCGCATCGTCATCGAAACTGTCCTCGCAATAAGCGCCCTTTGAACCATTCCCCCACTGCCAATGGCAACTTGCACAGTGCCATTTAGGGTCATGACCAAAAATACAACAACCTCCCCAATATACATCATCAAATTCACCAGGTTCTCCACTGGGATGCCCATACACAATTTCTAAAACTTTACCTGCTTTACATTTTGGGCATTTTTTTGGTTTTAACCATGACCTAAGCTTTTCCATAAAACCACCTTTTACTATAATCAAAACGGCTCCTACCATAGCTACTATTGTTATTATTGCGGCTATATCTCCAGTTGCCATAGATTTATTTATACCCTTTTACTTTGAAAATATTTTCTAATTGCTATATTAATACCGATTGAAACCAACATTATTCCAAAAACTTTAATTTGCGCAGATTGAACTAACCCAGATGCCAAAAAACTATCTGTTCTTCTGTTCGGAACTAAGGATTCATTTGTCAAAATAAAAATCCCGATCTGTATTAGTGTGTCTACAAAATACCTTTTAATATATATTATTATTTTCATAAAATTATTTTATTTCTTTTAGTTTTTTTAAATCAATCATCTTCGCTCCGGTCACATCTGCTTTTCTATGATTTAATGAATCCCACACTTTAAGTGCTGGACCATCGTAGCATAATTCATATTCTCCATCTCGCTTAATTTTAAAAACAAGTAAATCACCATCGCAGGGAGGCCTTTTTAAATAAGTTTCATCTTTTTGCGTAGCTTTTATCTGAACCATTCTTTTATTCATTTATGTTATTTAATTTTATTAGTATTACCCTTAAATAACTTTAAAATATCAACTTTGCGATAACGTCTATCCCTTCTTTCGCCAAATCTCACGGCAACTAAAATACCTTTCTTATCCCATTTTCTAAGCGTATTTGGGTGGCATTTTAAAAGCTCACTTGCCTCGCGAAGGGTTAAAAGCTCTGGCACCTTTGTTTTATTTGTGTTTAGTTTCAATTTATTAACTTTACTTCATATTACTTGATATTGCATCATAACACAAATATTAAAAAAAACAAGCCTGCATGGCCTGAACACTGGAATATCTCCTTGATTAAAGTTTTTATTCATAAATAGCTATTATTTGCTTAATAATCAGCTCATTCGGTTTAATATATTTTCCTTTAAAGTCAAACCAAACTCGCATAAAATCATTTCTTATGATTTTCCGCATGGCGCCAAGTTCGGGATCTTGTAGGTAAATAAATTTATCATCCAAACCCATAACCACAGAATAGTGACCGTCGGCAATAGCTGAATCACTATAATCCGCTCTGCCTTTTGTAAACCAATTAACTATTACAGGAACATCTTTTTTAAGCCAATTTTCAATATCCTTATAACTGCTGTTATTTTTTATCTTTATTTTAAATCCGAGTTTTTCTGCGGCAGTTTTTATTCCTTTGTCATCAGTTCCTAATCCCTTTTTAACCTTACATAGTACGGCTAACTCTTCTTCAGATTTATTGACGCCGTAGTATTCCAAAACTATCTTAAGACTTGCCGGTCCACACATATCGGTATTTAATGTTTCCTGAAAAGGTTTCACATCTAATAATATTTTCTTCATTTTATTATTTTGATACTTAAAAGGTAAAAAATCAATAGTTTCGGATAATAACTCGTTAGTTGAATTGATCTGGACTTAATTGTACGTTTGCGTCATTCCTTATGTAAAGGTCGGAGCTGGAAAAATTCAGCTAATTATTGTAATATATAATTAACAATTAAATATGTCGCCTAAACTCACGGACTTTCTGTGGGCATGGCAAAAATCGCATCGAGCTTAAAGATCCCATCATCAGGATCGCTCGATGCGTCATATGCGGAAACGCGTATGGAGCCGCAAGGCTCTAACTGGTGGTGGGCTTTTTGTATATGCCACCAGAAAAAGGTCGGAAAAAATAATATTAATTAAATTTTAAAAAATATGAACGAACAAGAAAATAGTAAAGTTAAAAAAATAACACTTGGAATTATACTTGGATGGATTCTCGGCGTTCTATTTGCTGTCGCCGGCATATCTTCATTATTCTCTCAACCATTAGCGGGCATCTTTATGATTTTATTAGCAATAATTTTGTTGCCTCCAGCTAATAAATTAATTGCTGATAAATTTAAGTTTTCCATTTCTGGTGGCGTAAAATTTATCCTTGTTATTGTGTTACTCGGCATTATTGGTGCAATTATCTCAACAGGAGGAGACAAAAAAACAATCGCAGAAAATAATCAATCACAAACAGAAACCTCAAACAATCAAGAACAACCGGAAGCGGTTATAAAAATTACTGCCTCACAATTAGTCGCCGAGTATAAAGCCAATCAAGTCGCAGCCGATTCAAAATACAAAGGGAAAACAGTAGAGATTGCAGGAACTATTTCCACAATAGGAAAAGATATTTTAGACACCCCTTATATATCCTTAAACGGAGATGGAATTATTTCTGATGTACAATGTATGTTTGACAAAAGCGACCAAGGAGAACTGACAACTCTATTAAAAGACACGCGTATTACCTTAAGAGGAGAAGTTGGTAGCTACTTAATGAACGTTATTGTAAGAGATTGCTCAATAGTTAAATAAATTTATCAAACAAAAACAGGGCAACTAAATGTCCTGTTTTTATTTCATCTTTTTAATTAAATTATCAACTTTTGCAAATCAAACAATTTCTTTTGATTTTCCTCATCTAACTTTATTAATTTTAAATTTAGAAAGAATTTAATTATTTCTATTATATGCCAAACACTTAAACTAGCTGTGGGATTTAAAAATTCAAATTGCTGATCTGGGTTTGTATCAAGATGAATGTTAAGACTTTGAATATTGGGGTGTGCGATATCAGATAATGTTTTATATTTCTGTTTATGTTTTTCTTTAAATTGTGGGGGTATAAATTGATCGTTTATCATTTTTTGACAATCAAAAATTCCAGGCATATTGCCCGAAAAAAAATTATTTAATCTTGCTATTGTTTCTTCCTCATTCGATGCAGAAAAAATATATAAAACCTTGATATATAATTCGTAAACATACCTATAAAAATAATTACAAAGAAAAACATCGTTAGTTAAAATTATATTCTCAAGCGAAACATCTAGAGAATAGATTTTATTTAAAACAGCCATAGCAAAATATTCTTTCGGCTTTGTGTTTTTGTCTATTTCTTTAAAATTAAAAACGGGCTTTATTGCCTCGTTTATTGAACTTGCCTTATACTGCAAAAAAGTGCTCAGAACCTTATTCTTATCATTTAACCTATTTTCTGGAACCGTTTTATCCTTTACCTCTTGTTTTTTAAATATTTTATCATCCATTTTTTATCTGCTTAACTATTTCAGCTGGATTAATTTTAAACTGCAACATTTGAGCTGTCGGTCTGCCGCCGTCTCCACCCTTTCTTTGCATTGTTATCCTGCCTATCTTTAAACTCCCCTCTCTTGTAATGCGAACTTTTCCATTACCATAAAAATTTATCACAACCGCAATAGGTAATAAAGTCCACAAGTTCTCTGGTTTTATGTATATTAACATCCAAGCTGCAGCCAATTTATCTCTGCCCTTTAAAATATCTGCGATAATTAAAAATTTATTACTTTCAAAAAAATCAACGATCTTTTTCTGTATTTTTTTATCCATTTCGCTCATAAACATTCTGCGAGAGTCTTTAAGTCCTTTTTTCTTTGGTTTTGTTTCGCCAGTAAAAAGCTTCAACGCCTTTGTTATGTCTTTTGGAATACTCCAAAGCTCCACATATTTATCAACCCACCTTTTATCAATTTGATTAAATCCACTCGGATTGCTAACCAATTTTATTGATATATTTTCAGCAGCAATGACGTTTTTTAAATAAATTTTAATCTTGACCTGCACATCGGCTTTATGGGAGCCAGTTATTTTAACCGCCTCAACCCTTTCTACTTCGTCCATTTTGTAACCCATTGTTTCAAGCCATTTTTTAGCATCCTCGTCAGTTTTCCAATTATTAAATTTATTAACAACATCATCCTCGTTTCTAAATCCATTTTTGGCTATTGCAGAACCACGTTTTACTAAATTTTTTATATTATTTTCCATAAAATTTAAACTAGAGTAAATTGTTTCGGTTGAATTATTTTTTTATTAAGCAAATCCAAATCTCTTTTATTCTCAAGTTGTGGGTATCTTCTAATCACTTTGGAAAAAATAGCTTTTAAAACTGGAACAGAAACGCTGTCTCCGAATTGTTTATAAGCTACATTGCGATTTTCCGATAAAATAAAATCCTCTGGGAAACCCTGTAACCTTGCACACTCTCGTGGTGTTAATTTACGAATTTTGTCATCGATAAGGTAAGCTCCTGTTTTACTTGCTGCTCCGCCTCCAAAAGCCGACAATGTTATTCCTGACCCGTTAATTGAATAAATCCTTTCACCCTGCCCCCCACTGTTTATGGTACCTATTTGCAAGGGTCTACGAGGATCAATAACTTCCTTGTTTCTACCATAGATTTTAATATCGGGTCTATTTATATAACAATCTTTTGGAGTTTCTTTTTCTAAAATATCCTTTATTACCTTAATTTCGCTTGTCGGTTCTGGAAACTCGAAATTATCAATGCCTAAATCTTTTTTAAAGGCCACAAAATATACCCTTTCTCTCGCCTGTGGCAAACCATAATCGCTTGATTTTAGAATTTGATAAAACACATTATACCCTATATCGTCTAAAACGTTTAAAATAGCTTTTAACGTTTCTCCATTGTTATGTCTTGCGAAATTCTTTACATTTTCAAGAAACAAAACATCTGGCTTGTGATATTTTGCTATTCTCGCGACATCAAAAAATAAAGTTCCCCTTACATCTTTAAAACCGAGCCTTTTGCCCGATATGCTAAACGCCTGACAAGGAAATCCTGCACACAAGATATCGTGTTCGGGTATTTCTTTTTCTTTTATTTTGGTAATATCACCGTGTGGCATTTCTCCAAAATTTTTTAAATAGGTATCTTGCGAATCTCCATCCCATTCAGAGCTAAAAATGCAGGTACCGCCAAAATCTTGCAGAGCTAATCTAAACCCACCTATCCCCGCAAAGAGGTCTATAAAAGAAAATGTTTTTTTATTTTTTTCTTTGCTCATAATTAACTAATTTTATTCCTTTTTTGACAAACTTTCAACTTTTTTGAATGGTAAATTATCAACTGTCTGGGTCTGGACTAATGTGCACAGTTGCGTCATCCCTTGATGTAGAAAGGTCGAATACATACTATTAAAAATAAGCAAAAACATGCAACAAACAACAACGCAATTTAGTAACCGACAAGCTCCGGCAATAATCCCCTCTCCTATTAAATACTGCCTATATGCACGCAAAAGTACTGAATCAGAAGAACGACAAATCTTGAGTATCGACAGCCAGATCAAGGAAATGCTGGCTGTCGCACAACAAGAAAACTTGAACATTGTTGAGATCAAGCGCGAATCGCACTCCTCTAAAGAGGTGGGTCAACGGCCAGTATTTAACCAGATGATTTCAGAAATTCGGGAAGAAAAATACAACGGCATTCTGACTTGGGCTCCGGACAGATTAAGCA
>Ga0172381_10006216_pt1 | contig 12001 bp, 14 predicted proteins | sample Leawel6488metaG_FD_119754 | JGI IMG/M metagenome (GOLD analysis project Ga0172381, IMG submission 119754) | Leachate microbial communities from a municipal landfill in Southern Ontario, Canada - Leachate well 64-88 metaG | ecosystem: Engineered > Solid waste > Landfill > Unclassified | place...
CCGTAAAGAAGCCAGGTTATAGGGTGGGGTGGCACTGTGAATCCAGTGAAGCCATCGAAGTTGTGGGGTCTCTAGAGCCAAACGGCGACAGGCTAGGTTATGCTTTAGTGCCGCTGGCTGATAAATATAATCGTGGGTTATGGCCACATCAATATCGGTTAATTGTTCTTTAAGTGATTGGTAAAGCTTCTCTACGTCTTCGTCAAAAGTATCATCTTTTTTAACCTCGTTGTGACAGGGAACGTTGGGAATAAAACGAAGCTCACATAGGTCGTAATTTTCAATTGATTTAAAAGACTCAGCCACGAAAACTATTGGGGTGTGACCAAGGGCTAACACCATTTTGATTTGGTCTTGGACGACTCGGTTTAGGGAATAAGCTGGGTCAGCAGAATTAAAGGTAGTTAAAATCGCAACTTTTTTCATCAATGTTAAATAAACTACTAAGTAGCCAGATTATATCGTAACAAGAGGGAGTTTACTAGTTATGTGGTAGTTGAAGTCGAAGTAGTGGTCGTCGAAGTTGAAGTGGTAGTTGTTGATGTTGAGGTAGTGGTAGTCGAGGTTGAAGTGGAGGTCGTAGTAAAGTTACCATCAATGGCAATACTGGCTACCGGACCAGTTCCTTCCAAGACAGCATAAACCGCCGTTTTAGCACTGAGAGGATGGGGGAACTCGATACTCTGAGAGGTATTCGCCCCCGCTTTTATTTTCCACAAAATAGTACCGCCCGTAGTATTAACCCAATCATAGAGGGTGAGGGTGGCGGTATCAGAACCAGCCGCCAGAGTAATCCCGTAGATTTCAGTTGCACTACCCAAAACCAAGCCAGTGGCAGTAATATGTTTGTAATTAGTTGCCGATAATTTACTTAACATAAGTTAGTTTGATTATAATTAACTTTTAAATATTTCCTAATTTGGTTAGTTTACAAATTAAAACTTGCCTGACTTTTTAGCTAATGACGCTGAAAAGCCGACATCATCGGCAATTCCCTCGCCATACCAAGACACCCCATCGTGGTCAATGGTGACTGTTTCCATTCTACCTCCGATGTTATCTTTCCCCAGTCGACCCGGGATGTCAGTTCCAACAAAGCCCTCGTCTTCCAATTGAGAACGACTCTTGGGATTACTGACAAAACCGGCTGGTTTTAGTGTTTCTATCAGGGGCTTATCTTTGTCAATTTTTGCGTCAGGGTGGTCTTTTTGACATTTACGAAGATGAGAAGCCAGACCTAGTTTGTTTTTACACTCCAAACCACAGATGGGACAGATAAACTTATTGATTGTCGCTGTTTCCACATCTTCCTCTTTAATTCGCTCTAAGAAGCCATAAATACCCATCAGATATTTAGCCAAGTTATCGTCTTCAATATTAACTGTCTGTCCGGGTTTAATCTCTATTCTTTGTCCTTCGAAGATAGTAGCAATTGGAGCCTGACATTCAATTGGATTAGTCAGTATCATTTTTTTTCTTTATAAACATCTAAAGCCAGGTTAGCGATCGCTAACCTGGCCTATTTTACCACAACTCTGATTACTCAGTGGTTGTTGATGTCGACGTTGTGGTAGTTGATGTCGACGTTGACGTACTGGTTGTCAACTCAATTCCAATCCAGTCAGTACCATTCCAGACCATAAAGGAACTATTAACGCTGTCATACTGAATTTCTCCAGTTTGAGGAGCGGCCTCTTTGTCTGTTCTCAACCTGCCGGAAATGGATGAAAAATGAGTATTACCCATAGGTTTTATCCTCCGTTAATTATTAAGAACTGTAGGCGGCGCCATCACCTTTAGAACCCCAGACACCACGCCAATCAGACCAACCCTTTGAGAATCTCATACGAGATTTAAAGAGAGCTTGTCCGGTGTCAAAAGCGTTATCCTGCTTAAATTCAGGCTTAACTCTCCAAAACCAGGTGACTAAATGATTGCTAGGATCAAGTAAGTACCAGGCGGTATCGCTACTCAAGTAGTGCCAGGCAACCACTTTAATACCCATGTCTCGGTAATAATTAACGTCATTGTCGGCGGTTTCTGGACGACCAGTTGAATCAACCAGAATCGAAGCTGTTTTCTTTAGGGCCCGGGGGACCAAAAGAGTTCTGGCTTCAGCCGCAATTTTCATACCTTTATCATCCAACTGACCTTCTAGAGCCAAAATACCAGTATTCAAATTGGTTTCACCAAGGGTGATACCGGTTGAACTGGCGTTTGACTGAGCGGTTCCACCGTCAGAACGAGGGTGGGAAACCGAACAGATAGGTTTAGCATCTCCACCTTGATAACTAGTGGAAAAACCATTGTTAAACACGGAAGCGGCATAGTACTCAGCAGTCCTGCGGGCTGCACGAGATAATTGCTCAGGCTTACGGTTCATAACCCTATATTGCTCGTCTTCATAAAGTTCCTCCGAGATTTTAAATCCCTTAGTGTACTTTTTATGAGTGTAAGTAACGTCATACATCTGGACTGGGTCTTCATAGCTGACCTGTTCGCTCTCACTTGTTTCAGCAAAATAGCCGAAACCAGAGATGGCCGAATCTTTTTCATCCTGTTTGTCAGACGACTCTACATTAAAGATTTGAGGGAAGACTTGCGGGATTTCGTCGTATCTATCATCAAAAATCTGACGAAAACCAGGTTCAAGAATATCCCCAAAATTTGCTCTTACTGCCATATATTCTCCTTTATATTATTTATTGTTGAGCGTAAGCGTCTAGTTCAGATTCAGCGATTTTAAACAAACCAACTGAAGCATCTCCAGTGCTATCCGGGTCAACTTTAACTAGTAACATCGCTCCACCAGTATCATGACCATTTTGGTCGGCTACTTGGGTAGCGGAAAGAAGGTCGAAGAATTTGTATTCATCGGCCAGGGCTAAATCACCAGCGGAATCGTTGGCAAAAAGAGATTCTTTGTCAACAACCACCAGGGCCCTAACTTTTTTATCAGTCATGTTGTCAGCAGCGGCAGTATAGGTTCTCGTGGAAGTAGTCCAAGTACCATCATAAGTACCTGTGTTGGCGTTATCTAAATCAATACCGTCATTATTGACGATACCAACTATGATCCCCAAAACTTCAGTTCCAGCAGCGGCAGCTTTACAGCCACCCCCTGAACCAATCGCTTCCAATTGAACTGCTTGTCCGACAGCGACAGCTTGACTGTTGGCGATAGCTACGTGGCGGACAACTGGGTTGTCGGCGCCATTAAGCTGGCCTCTATATTCAAAACCGTTCATATTATTTGTAACTCCTAAATTTTAATTTAGTAACTATTTCCCCTGCATTTTTTTTAAGCCTTTAACATAAGCTTCTCTCCCACCCGGCATCCTACTGGCGGCCTTTTCCTGCTCAGGGGTGAGCTGGATATCGGAACCACTATCAGTATTATTGGTACCAATGGAGGGCATGGCTCCAGCGTAGTCGAAGGAACCACCGGAAGCATTAAAAAGCTTCTTCAAGTTATCTTCTTTAGCAGCCGCCAAGATAAAAGCGGACTCCAGGTCATCGGCTAAACTTTCCAAATGGACAGTTCCACCAGTTACCCGTTGTAAATATTTACCAACCGTCTTTCGAAAATCCTTTCGGGTTTCGTCGTCTAGCTGGTCAATGCCATGAGTCTTCTCAAAGGTGTCGGTAATTTGGGTCTGTAAGACCCGACTGGCACCATCAGTCCCATCATTGGCCTTGTCAGGCTGACTTGGAGTTGGCACTCCAGGATTCTGCTTTGCCTGCAATTTAGTTTTAATGAGCGTAAAAGCTTCGGTATCATTTGCCAAAACGTCAAGAATGGGGGCGATCTTCTCCTCCATCTCCCGGTAAGCTTTTAACTGAGTTCCGTCTTCACTGACTTTTTTCTCAGCTTCGGAATAGGACTTCCAGACATCAGCTTGGGATTTGAAACCCCGTTTTTGTGCCTCCGTCCACCACCCATTGTCCGGCGAACCATTATTGTCTGAATTATCTACTGGTGTGGCTGTAGGTTCAGTGTGACTCTCGGGTGGGCTACCACCATTGTCGTTCTTAGTAACAGTAGGACCACCATTTTGATTAGCGTCTTCGGGCATTTTAATTACTCCTTTTTGGGCCCCAAATGGGGTTCCCCATACTCAAAGAGGGCCTCGCGCCATACGAGGTTCCCCTTCTAATTGTTAATTAAGGGAATTATTGCTTAAACCTAGGGAAATCGCAAAATTAGTAACCTTCAGGCAAAAGATCGAATCCCTTGTCCTTTGGTCCGTACCAGGCTCCATAGCCTAAAATTTTTCTGATTAAATCCATCGTAAATTCGTTTTTGTCTGGATTATTCATATCTCCATAGCCAGAAATTCCTGCCTGGTTAAGTTTTTGACGATAGGGGTAAGTACCGCCTTTATTACCCTCTTGATTTAACAGCCAGTCAAAAGTTCCACTATTTATCATGTTTGGTCCCCGGTCAACGGTTCCATTTCGGTTGCCGGTATAGTCGGGTGGAGCAGTATTAAAGCCACCAACTTCACCAAGCTTAATTAACGCCGACCTAGTGGCGTCATTGGGTGAGTATTCCAGTATCCTACTTAAAACATCAGTTGGAGGCTGGGGTATCCCTTTGGGGAAATACTGGTCAACCTTGTTTTGGTCTTGAATATAGGGAGTGTAATCTAAAACCATTGGCTCCTTTACTGTGCCCTGAACCTGGCCAATGGGGGGTTGACCCCGAGGGTCAAGTAGGGGTTGAGGTTGAAGGAGTGCCACCAATTTTTGCCACAAATCAGCTAATTTCATTTTTATCCTTTTTGAGTCGAACTTGTTTTTGTTTCCATTTTTTCCAGTAAATCAGGAGCACTGTTTATTTCTTTAATTACCAAGTGGACCGCCGAAATCCGTCCCCGCAAAAATGCCTTATTTATTGCCAACTGAACCGGGTCTGCTTCAGGAAAACGAACGATGGCGTTTTTGTCAATTTCTTTTCGGTTCTCCAAGATTCTTTGTAAGACTTTCCACTCCTTACTTTGAGCAATCGCCGTCAATGCCTCCAAATCAGAGTTTTCGAGACGAAGTTTCACGGTTTTACCCCCATCATCATTTGATTGGCCCCTTGCTGGACTTCGGCTCTTTTAGGAACAGCCGTGTTTCCCCGGGTTGGAGGAGTCGGACCAGAAGGCGTTTTATAAGAACCACCCCCACCTCCTAGTTGACTATTAGCCACCTGGTTCAAGCTATCGGCACGAAGCTGTTGAGCTTGAAGTTCTCCCTGAGTATGTCTCACTAAGTTAGCTAAGATTGGAGAATCAGGCGGGAGTGACATAATTTCTGGACTTTTAATAAAAGCAATATGAAGTTCAGTATGGGGCTGGGTTGCCATCGGAGTAGGCGGGATGAGGTTGTCGGGGTTTCGAACAAATTCCTGGTTTTCCATCTCGGCAATTTGCATCTGTTTTTCGATCATCGCCTCACCCATTTTTTCTTCGGCACTAGCCTCGGCCTTAAACTCATCAGGGTCATAATCGTGGGCTTCCAAAAGAGCATCTCCCAATTTCCCCGGATCATAGGTGGGATTTTGAATTAGCCGGTCATACATCATTGACACCTTTTCCTGCTGAAGTGGCTTGCTGACCGGAGTTGATGGAACGGCTGTAATTTTAGCGTCAAAATGGCCGTATAGCGGAGTAATCATATCTGGAGTTACTTCAAAAAAGGTTGGTTCTTTTGACTTTCTGACTTCCAGTGAATTACTCTGGTTGTTAATCACAAACTGTTTATCTTCCAATTTTATTGTTTTATATTTTAGCTCCATCGGCTCAGTTCCCTGCATCCGAAGCTTACCCGTTCGATAAAGGTCGTTGAGCTTTCTTTTGTAATCAGCGGTGGCCTTGTCCCCGATTATTTTTTCCACCTTTGGCTGAGTGTAGTATTGGCGAATATTTGATTCCCGTAGTGAAGCAACATTAAAGAGGGTTAGGTTCCGCAGTAACCACAGCTTAGTTCGTAACCTTTTAAGGGTCGCCTCTTTTAGAATAGCGGCTTCGGTTGCTGTTCCTGGGGTATGAACTGCTGACATCCGGTCATCCTGACCAGTAACCCGAACGGCATCTTCTTTTAGTTCAGCCAAAGATAGGAAAACCGATCTTGGGGTATCGCCATACTCCAGAGCTTTAACATTCTGAGGGTCGTCGACTTCAATAATTCGGTGGGGAGAGGTCATCAGTGAGTCATCATCAAGGCCGGTTTCCCGGTTGCTAACTAGAAATGACTTATCAATATCAAGGTGGTTTCGGTCTAAGACCATTTGACGGAGGGTGTTTTGTTCCTCCTGAATAGACTCCAAGAGCTCAGCTTCACCCTTACCGTAAAATTGTTTCGTCCGAAGTAAATCCACTTGGCGAACAAAGGGGATTCTTTTGTGTCGATAGGGATTTGGACCCCACTTAATCATAACGTCGTTGGCCACGACAATTAAGTGATCGTGATAATTGCTTCGACCAGGAGTCGGAGCCACAGACCAATACCACAAAACTTCGATGTCCTTGTCCTTGCGTAAACTTTCCGGTGGTTTAAAAAATTCATAATAGTTAGTGTCTCCCTGGGCTGGCTGAACATATTTGGCATTTCCCATCGGGTCCCAAATCGGTCCCTTGAAAAAGTTCTTAAAAGAATCGAAATCCATAACATAGCGGCGGATTGCATCTCGGGCTGGATAAGGCTCCGGGAAAAACCCCCTAGCTTTCTCGTCAACATAAAAATCATTTAAAGAAATATTTTCCAGAAAACAATCTTCATAGTCAGTAATTTCCTTTTCTTCCCATTTCTCTTTTCCTGTTTTCGAGTCAAAGCCATAGACCCACTGAACCATTCTCTTTTCCTGACGGTAGTACTCCTGACCGATAGATGTTCCCCTAACAAAGGCATCTTTTGTCATCTTATAGTTTTCCACGTTTCCCATTCCGATTTCCCATGAGTGGTCAATACAGGCGTTCATTACGACGGCTTTGGGCTTGTCTTCTACCCCCCGGGCAGTAATGTAAGGCCGCATATTCTGGTCAATTATTTCAGACAGTTGGGATTCAATAATAGAATTAGTCGTTGGAACATAAATATTGGATTGCCAATCAACCTTGTCTTCCCGGTACCCTTCGTATTGTTTATCCCATTTGTCCCATTTTTTTTCCTCACTAGTTCTGGCATCAGCCATCTCTTGTTTTCTCCGGTAAATGAACTCTAAATCAGCTTTCTCACCGCTAACGTCTGAGGGTTGATATCTTTGTCGGATTTTGGGCTCGGCTTTCGTCATTTAGTTTTAATTTTAATATAAGTAAGATTTTTGTCTATTTTGTTCGTTGTCCTCGCCATAATTCTGCTTTCGTGGTGGCCGGGAGATTGAAACAGCGTAAGCCAAGGAATCGATAATGTCATCGTTTTTCCCCTTGGGAAAGCGTAGCAGTTCATCTTCTAGATAGTCAATATAAGCCACTGTCTTGGAGTGAAGAACATCTCCTCTCATATACCGAGGTTGAAGGGAGCGGATTCGTTTCTCTTTTGATTCACCGCTTTCCGGGGCAACTTCTGTTAGGGGCAGTGGTTTCCGTCCCTTCCGCCTAGTCTCATCGACAATAAAGTTTTGGAGGGTTTTTTGGAAAGCTACCGTTTCAATCGCAATTTCTACTGGCCGAAACTTCTCGTTGGTAAAAAAGAGTTCATCGGCCATTTGTTTTTCAGTCCAGTGGCCCCGTTTGACCTCCAAAACATAAATTTTATTGAAGATGTCAACCCCGATGGTGACAATGGCGGTGTAATCGGCCCGCTCCTTTAGGGAGATGGCCGGGTCAATGGCCGTAAACTTTAGCAAAGTCCTGCCCTTCAAATCAGTCGGGTCATACTCCTTAAACCAAGAACGGTGGAAAACGGCATTTTCGTCGTCTGTCGGTGAGTTTTGGTATTGGCAGTGCCATTCATAAAGACCTTTGTCCTCAAGCAATTCAGATAAATGTCTCAGTGAGTATTTAGCTGGCCACAACACCTCACCGCCACTAATAATATAACCACCACCCTCTTTGCGCCCAATAACTGCCCCATTAATCGCCTGCCGATGGAATACCTGATACTCCTGATTGCTTTTAGTTTTCTCAATAATTTCGCCATAAAGGTCATCATCATGCCAGCGGGTATTAGAGCTAACTACGCCATTTGCTATAAAGTTACCTGTTTTTTCAACTTCAATATCAAAAACTTCTTCTTCCCCATCTTCTTTAATTGACACTATCTCATCCAGAGTGAAGTCTGAAGTATTCCACGATGGCGGTAGCGTTCTTCTCGTTTTTTGTATAACCCACTGCCAAATTGCAGTCATCACAGAGCAAACCCCTGACTTTTCCTGTTTCGTGGCAGTGGTCAACACAGAAATGTTTTTTGTTTGACCGCCAACCACTGGCTGACCGCCCACAAATAGCACATTTGCCATCCTGTTTGAGAACAAGTGCTTCGTAATCTTCGATTGTAATTCCGTAGCGATATTTGAGGTGTGAATTACGAAATGCTCTAGAATTGGCAGATGGTGGGCGATACCCATCAGCCCACTTCTTTTTATTGTAGTGGCTGGCACAGTACCCTCGGCAAACCGCTGGCTCTTTGCATCCTTTCCAGATACACGTTTTCCCAACCCATTTACCCCATTGTCCTTTACAATTACGATTTTCTGCCCTATATTCAAGTTTCTGACTCTTATCCATTGTGGTTTTTTGTTTTTATAAATTAGAAACGGATGTCTTTCGTTTGCTTTAAATATTTTACCAGAACTCGTCGTTATTGTAAACACTAAATCACGACCTTGATTAGCCCAGTTCTTAATAACAGAAGTTGATAGTTTACCGTTATCATAGGTTTTTATTTTATCTCCAACTTTAATATCACGAAGATTCTTTTCTGTTCCATCAGCCATTTTAACCTTAGTATCTCCAACCATACAGCCAATAATTATTAACTGACCACCAGGTTCTAGTAAGTCCAATAAATCCTTATAAAGTAATTTGACTTTATCAATCTGGTCTTTGGTATTAATGTTTTCCCGATTATGAGGATCGTCAACAATAATTAGGTCGTAATGCTGAGAGGTCAGTGACCCTCCCAAGCCATAGGCTGTAACCGTAGCCTCCTTGGCTTTGAATGAATCCTCGCCGGTATTCACGGTAATCATGTTGTCCGACCATTTAAAAGCCCCAAGAGACATGGCTCCGAAATAGTCAATAAAGGTTTCGTTGTATTGTAAATGCTTTTTAATCTGGCCCAAAAATGCCTCGGCCATAGTTGAAACGGCATTGGCAATTAAGATTCTTATTTTGGGGTTTTGGGCAATCCGTTGAAGGGAATAACCGACAGTTACCACCGTACTTTTCAAATGTCCCCGGGGCATTAATACCAATTTCTTCTTTTTAATCTCGGTGGAGACAAACTGACAGAGTTCTTTGTGGAACTCGCCCAGAGCCACACGACCAGAACCTTCCTCATCACTCCCCGCTTCAATCTTTAACACTTCTTTGTTAAACAAAAACAAGTCTTTTAAATAAGCCCTTCGGGACAAATTCTTAATGGCCGCTTCTTTCTCTACATAAAGTTTGATTAAATCTTCTTTGTCCGGCATTAAACCACCTTCCCATTTGGCAAATAAATTCCCGATTTCGGGTTGACACGTTCAATGGTGTTTTCGGCTTCCAAGACCAGGGTTTCCAGGGCTTGAATATCATAAATGGCGGTTCCCACCGGCTTAATACCCTTGGCAAACAGTTTGCTTCCCACCTTCAACCAGAGGGCAAGTCGATCTTCCTCAAAAGAAACCCGCCATTGACCTCCACTTGGCATTTCCACCTGTTCCATAAAGATAAATAATTGTTTGGCTAGAGTGTGGACATAGTCCTTCTTTTTCCACCTGGTTTGTTTTTGAGCGTCTTCAATTAGTTTTATTTTTGCTTCAGCTTCCAGTTTCTCCGCCTGATTTTGGGACTCAATTACCCATTTACTAGCTTTTTCCTCATCACTTTGACCGACAGCTTCCATATAGTTGCTATAATCCGATTGCTGCTTTTCCAGCAATTTATCCTCATCCAGTTTAGTCTTGGGCTTTCTTCGAGTCGACTGCTTCTCCTCTTGGACTTCCCAAGCCAGCTTCCTGTGTTGATTGGTCATCATTCTCCTCTGCTCCAAATTGTAAAAGCTCTGATGGTAGGTACTCCATCAGGGCATCGAAAAACTTAAAAGACAACACCACATATAATTGCCGGTGGTAGGAAGTGATGACTAGAGGCTCGTCAGTCGCCAATTTTAAATTACCGGGAACATTTTCAGAAAACTTACTGACCGAGATGTGTCTAATCCCTTCCGGGGTATTATTCTCCATCAACAATTTCTCCTTCTTCAACTTGTAATAATTGCTGCTGTAAGAGACTTAGCCTCTCCAGCTCTTTCTTTAATTCATCATAACTCATCTTTCTGGCTTTAGCCTCAGCATTGATTTTAAAATTATTCACATTCTTAACGTTAGTTCCCAATCTACCTTGCAGTTTCCAGTACATCTCCAAGCCCTTGAGGGCATCCCCGGGTCTGGCTTCTAACCGATTCTTAGTTCCTGACTCAATAATATTTCTCAACGCCTGAACCCCAAAATCATCATCCAGGTGGTGAGCCTTCAGTGCTTTCTCCAAAGCGTCAGCCACCGGCTTCCTCCTTAAAATCTTATTAGCATAGAGATTGGCGTTTTTGGGAGAAACCCGATAGGCCGATCTGGCTGCCACCGACTTCTTCCCACATTTTAAATACTCCTTTAAGAACTTCCGTTCCAAAATAGTAAGTGGTCTAAGTTGGTACTTCCGTCTCTCAGCCCGTCTTTCCCGTTGTCGCTTTAACTTCAACACTTTCCGCAAATACTTTTGTTTATCTCCGGCAAATGGCATGGCAGAATAATAACAAAGCGTTAGGTTTCATGCAACTTTCTATTACCCATAGCTAAACAAAATATAGGACAACTATTAAAAAACGATTATTTTTTCATTTTCCCGAAATTATTTTGTCTTTTAAAGCTGATAGAATAAACAGAAATCTAAATAGATTAAGTGTTATAGGATGATATGGGTATCTTTTGTGAAGTGATATGACGAATGGGAGAAAAGATTAACACTAATTTTCTTCCTGGGACCCCCTTTGGAGGGTGGGGGGGGGTGGTAGTTACCCTCTTTCAACCTGAAGCTAATCAGCTTTAAATTAGACTAGCTATCTCTATATATAATAGTATAAATTCATTTTGAATCCGGATAGAGTGCTATTATAATAGTATAGAGGGTAGATTGAAGCTAAAAACATCTATTCTATTTCACTCACCTTCACTCACCTTATACTCACCCCCTCTCTCTACTAAGGTTAAGTCATCAATCTTGGTAGTAAACTACTTGACAAATGTCAAGCTTTTTGTTACTCTATTTATAGATACTTAAATTACCATTTAATCAATCGTATCAATGAACCACAACGAAAAACAGGTAAGCAGTACCTTTATATCTGCAAAGTCTTCCTTAGATATTTACGCTCCGCTTAATATAAACGGTGGAGGGTTTGATGATGTCGAGGGGGAAGTTATCGCTCTCTTTCAGTCAGGAGAATTAATACCGGATGAATTGATTGAGGCTATCTTAACTAATAACTCTCTCTAACCTTGCTACTGCCTATTGTCACAGTAGGCAGGATGGAGGGTTAAGAGTGAGGGGAATTTATACATTATCCCTAAGCCTTAATTAATATGTTTACAAAAAAACACTATGAAGCTATAGCGGAGACGCTAAGAACGCTTAAAAATAAAGACTCTTTCACTACTAGCGAAGCGTCAGAGTTAGAGTTAGTCGATATTGAAATGGTTATTACTCGCTTCATTGACCTATTTGAAGACGATAACCAGTTATTTAATAAAGACAAATTTACTAATTATATAAACAAATGAATATCAAAATATTAGAAAAACAAAGTCAATTTAACA
>Ga0172381_10006218_pt1 | contig 11997 bp, 10 predicted proteins | sample Leawel6488metaG_FD_119754 | JGI IMG/M metagenome (GOLD analysis project Ga0172381, IMG submission 119754) | Leachate microbial communities from a municipal landfill in Southern Ontario, Canada - Leachate well 64-88 metaG | ecosystem: Engineered > Solid waste > Landfill > Unclassified | place...
CAGAAACTCCGGTAACTTTTTCTCAAAATCCCGGAGTCTTCCCTTCATTTTCCTAAGAAGTTTCATCTTAATCTCCCTTGTCTCTCAGAACGAGAAAGTTAGGAACAGCTACCCAACCACAGGCTACAAGATATCAATTATTTTGGCAAGACTATTTCACCAAATTTTGCGGCGTTCTAGAAGAGAAAGCTTTAAGATTTTCAAAGGTAGTATTAAGGATGCGTTGCAGGGCCTCCCAAGTATTGAAGGCATTATGAGGAGTCACAACCACGTTTGGCATATCAACAAGTACATGATTTTCTAACACAGTGCGAAGATCATGTTCGCCAGGATGAGCAGAGGTCAAAAAATTGAGTTCATCTTTGACCACTCCCTCTTCTTCAAGCACATCCAGGCCAGCACCGGCAATATGGCCAGATTGCAAACCCTTTAATAGAGCATCGGTTTCGATCAGGGCGCCACGAGCAGTATTGATTAAGTAAACACCCTTCTTCATTTTAGCAATGGATTCAGCATTAATCAGATGGTGATTTTCTGGGCAATACGGAACATGAAGAGTCAAAATATCAGCCTGAGAGAGGACTTCATCCATCGTCTTGTATTCATAACCCATTTTTTGTTTATAGACTTCGTCTGGAAATTTATCGAAGGCAATCACTTTCATATTGAAGCCATTGGCAATCTCAATCACGTTTTTGCCAATTTTGCCGGTACCAATCACCCCGAGAATCTTGCCGTTCAAATCAAAACCGCGCATACCCGTAAGGTCAAAACTTCCCGTCTCTTTGAGTCGATCAAAGCTCTCAAAAATTTTGCGCGATAGTGTGAGCATTAGGGCAAAAGCATATTCAGCGACCGTCTCTTCGCCATAACTGGGCACGGTTGCCACCGCTATGCCTTTGGCTTTACAAGCTTCAATATCAATATGATCATAGCCAGTCGAACGAGTCGCAATTAATTTAAGTTTAGGAAAACTCTCTAAAACTTTTGCATTAATAACCGAATCAACAAAAATAGAAATCATTTCCACTTCTTCGCCAAGGCTACGAAGTGCAAGCGCTTTCTCTTCCGATAAAGTCCCATCGATAATCTCAACGTCGCCCAAATCCGACATTTTTTCTTTTAAATAATCCTTCTCCCAATTTTCTAATTCGAAAAATAAAGTTTTTGCCATAATATTTCTTGCTTGTTTATAAAATTAAAAATTGACTAAAATATTCCTAACCGCCAGTAATCCTTTTTTCGGCTAAATCGACGACTGATAATATCTTCATAATCGCATCCGGATTAAGTGACATACTCGTGATTCCCGCTTTAACTAAGAATTCAGCAAATTCGGGATAATCTGATGGCGCCTGACCACAAATACCAATGTACTTGCCTTTGGCCCGGCATTTTTCAATCACCTCTATAATTTGTTTCTTCACGGCGGGATTATTTTCATTGGCGATATGAGTGACCAGATCAGAATCACGATCAAGCCCCAAGGTCAGCTGGGTTAAATCATTCGAACCAATCGACATCCCATCAAAAATTTTCAAGAAATCATCAGCCAAAATAATATTTGACGGGATCTCACACATCATATAAATTTTCAAATCTTTATCTCGATTGCGATCCAGACCATTTTCGCGCAAGACCTCAATCACCGCTTCGGCTTCTTCAACGGTTCGACAGAAAGGCACCATCGGCGTCACATTGGTGAGGCCAATTTCCTCTCTCACTTTTTTGAAAGCTTTGACTTCAAGGGCAAAGGCTTCTTTAAATTTCGGATCATAATAACGTGAAGCGCCGCGCCAGCCAATCATCGGATTTTCCTCGTGTGGTTCATACTCTTCGCCACCGATCAGGGTACTGTATTCATTGGTTTTAAAATCAGAAAAACGAATGATTACTTCTTTGGGCCAAAAAGCCGCGCCAATCGTGGCCACACCTTCGACGAGCTCATTGATATAATATTCTTTTTTGTCTTTACCGCTATATTCTCTTGTTAACTCATCTATTTGTTTAACTAGTTTCCTTGATTTGGCATCCTTATTCTTTTTCAGCTTTTCAAAATTGATGAGCGCATTTGGATGAACCTTGATATAAGAAGAAATTATAAATTCCAAACGACCAAGACCAACACCTTCAACCGGTAAATAATAATTGGCCATCGCTTCTTCTGGTGAACCAATATTGACCATCACTTTAGTATGAGTCTGTGGGACTTTATCTAGGCGGTGCTCTAAAACTTGAAAGGCTAGCTTGCCTCGATAGACAAGGCCACTCTTGCCGGAAGAACAATCGAGGGTAACCAAATCGCCATTTTTTAAAATTTTAGTCGCGCCACTTGCGCCGACGACGCACGGAACGCCGAGTTCGCGCGAGACAATCGCCGAATGGCTGGTTCGCCCACCTTTTTCCGCAATAATTCCGCCAGCAATTTTCATAATCGGCCCCCAATCTGGGTCAGTAATTTCGGTCACCAGAATCTCGCCCGCTTTAAAAGTGTTCATTTGCTTGGCATTTTTAATGATTCGGACTTTCCCAGAAGCAATTCTCGTTCCAACGGCCACACCGCGGACAATTTCCCTCGGCACGCCGGAGCCTTTGGCGAAGGCGGCTCTATCTAGTCTGTATTCCTTATAAATATTTTTATCTTGGGACGACTTGCCGGTTTCCGGCACCGCTTCAACCACAAACAAACCGCCCGTTTTACCATCCTTGGCCCATTCGGCATTCATGGGCTGATATTTGCCAGCCTTGCTTGAAAAATATTTCTCAATTAACATTACCCAAGTCGAAAGTTGAACAACTTCATCATTAGTTAAACAAAATTTATCTTGTTCCGATTTCGGCACTTTAACATAAACAGTCCCCTTTTTACCATAAATTAATTTTTCTTCTTTTTGGCCAAGAGTTTTGGAAAGAATGGCTCCCATCCCTCTTTCAAGTGATGGTTTGAAAACAATAAATTCATCGGGGATGACCTCGCCATAAGTCACCATCTTGCCCAAACCATAAGCGCCATTGATCACAACGACTTTATCAAAACCAGTTTCGGTATCAATTGAAAAGGCAATTCCACTTGAACCCATATCGCTTCGCGCCATTTTCTGGACACCCACCGCCAAGAGAATATCAAAAATCGAGAAACCCTGATCGGCCCGATAAGAAATGGCCCGGTCATTAAACAAAGAAGCAAAACAGCTTTTGATTGATTTTAAAATTACCTCTTCGCCGGTCATATTCAAGAAAGTTTCTTGTTGACCGACAAAAGAAGCCGAGGTCAATTTATCTGAAATCATTGATGAACGGACGGCAACATCGACATCTTTGGTTTTATAAATTTTCGATAATTCTCGATAAGCCATCACGACTTCGAGCTTCATATCTTCCGGCAACTCCTCTTTCATTATCAAATCACGGACCTGCTTGCCTCGCTTTTGCAAATCGGAGAGTTTTTTCGTTTCTAAACCAGTTAAAATACTCTTAATTTTTTCTTTCAAACCGGTCCTCGTAAAAAAAGTATCGCAAGCGTAAGCAGTCAAAGCAAAGCCGTCAGGTACATTCACGCCGAGCTGGGTCAGATTATTAAACATCTCACCAACACCGGCAATCTTACCGCCAACCAAAGAAGTATCCGTGACGGCCACATCTTTGAACCATAAAATAAAAGCTTTGGATTTCTCTACCATGAATTTTTGTTTTCAATTAAACTAGGCGATTTAGATAATGATCTAATTATACAGGATTTAGAAATAATAGACAAAAATTGCCCAATAATATTCCAATTATTGGGCAATTTTGTTAAAAATGGAAAGATTTTATTGGATTACGAAGGAAGCCTTGGCGGTTACCATCACCTCTTTATCGATACTACCGGTATCGTAATTGCCGTAGTCACTGACTTCAACCGAATTTGGGGGTAAAACTTGAACCACACCAGAAGAAGCCGACTTGAGGGCGCCAATGGAGCGACCACCAGCCTTGGCAATCTCATTGGCTCTGGCTTTGGCATCCTTTAGCGCTGAAGCCAAAAGTGAGATTCTGAGTTCTGGCAATTTGGAATAATAATATTCCAATGACTGAGTCGAGAAGACCACACCTGAATTGATTAGGCCTTGAGTATTTTTGGACAAACTCGTAATTTTCTCTAGGTCAGTCGTTGAATTTAATTCAATCGTTTGACGTAACTGATATTGCTTGTTTTGAGCATTGCCATTTGGGCTATAAACCTCCTCCATAAAAACCGGAGAAATCGTCAGGTCTTTGTCGGGATAGCCATTATCAGCGTAAAATTTCTTGACCGCGGTTAGATCATTTGCCATTTTAGCATAGCCATCCTTCAAGGTTTTGGCATCGACCGCCCTAATGAAGAAAGCGGTCCATTTAACGGTATCTGATTTTACCGACATTTTGGCGGAGCCGGTAACCGAAAGCGAATTATCGAGCGCTCGAACTTGATAAAAAGAATAACCACCAACGGCCGTCGAGATAATAACGCAAACCCCGAGTAATAAACCAGCCAAGACAATTGAATCTTTATTCATTTTTTATTTTCCACGATTAAAAACTTTGGTCGGCCTCTTTAAATTGTTCTGGTTTTTAAAATTACCACCCTTAAAGCTCTGCTGGGCAATAAAAGTCGAGGGCGTACGATAAGCTGGCCCACCCTTTTTATTTCCCACTTTATTTTTTGAATTGCCTTTCATCTCGTTAGAAATTTATTTTTTGTAATATTTATTGACCTTTTAAATATTAATCTAAGGTAAATTATACCACAAGATACAAAAAACGTTCAAATTTGCTTTAAGAGGAAGCTATTTTTTAATTTCTCCAAGATGAGCATGGTCATTCCAAGTAACCAGCGTCCAATCTGGCTGATCGGCCAGCCCAAACGGCTTGTGATTAGTTTCGAGCACGGTGATACCGGTGTTGAAAGTTTTGAAAGACAACATCATCCGCCAATAAGTTTCCGGTTTTAAGTCTTGGCCAAAAATCGCGCAAGCGATAAGCATTCGCATAAAAAATCCATGGGTGGCAACCAAAATATTCTCCGAATCAATGGTTTTTAGATACTCCAGAGCCTTAAGGGCTCTAGCTTTAAAATCATAAAAATTTTCTTCATCGGAATAGTGCCAGTCCTTGTCACCAAATTTTTCATTTATTTGGTCGTAGACATCGGCCACAAAGGGACAATATTTTTCTTTACCAAAAAATTCCGACGGATCTCTCCTCTCTCGGAATAAATCGCTAAAAGCCAAGACTGGTTTGTTGATGACTCGATTAATGATTTCAGCCGTTTGCTTTGCCCGAATTATCGTACTGACAACAAGACAATCAATGGGAATATTCTTGAAACGCTCGGCTAAAATTTCAGCCTGCTCTCGGCCTTTTTGAGTAAGTTGGCAGTCTTCATCCTGGCGGATATCAGAACTATTTGATTCACTTTCGCCATGGCGAACAAGGTATATTTTCATAATTTTATTCTATCACAACAAAGCGCCAGCGTCCAAATTGATCTTTTTTAAATTGCCAATTCTTATAGTCGTACTTTTTTAACAGTTTTTCGATCGACCCTTTCTGACCATAGCCAAATTCCATAAAAATTCGACCCTCGGGGTTCAAATAATTTTTAGCTTCAGACAGAAACTTATTGATAAAAAATAGGCCATTTTCTCCACCCCACAGAGCCTGCTCCGGCTCATAACTTTTTACTGATTTTTGAACGGTACTCTTTTTTGTCGGAATATAGGGAGGATTGGCAAAAATATAACCAAATTTCCCTTCAATATTTGAAAAGACATCGGACCGAGGAACTCGACCGGTAAGTTTATTAATTTTTAAATTCTTTTTTATTTGTTTAACAAATTTTTCTTCTTTTTCGCCGAAAGTCATTTGAATGTTAGAACAATGTTTGAGAACCGCAATCCCCACACAGCCAGAACCACTAAAAATATCTAGCGCTTTTAAATTTTGAGTTTTAGTTTTGCGCTTTGCGCTTTGCGCTTTGAGCTCAGAAATAGCAATTTCTGTCCAAAATTCGGTTTCTTCACGAGGGATCAAGGGCTTTTCGGAGAGATCGATTTTGCAACCCAAAAACTCGCGCCAACCAATGACGTAATCCAGAGGTTCGCCAGTCTTGAGTCGTTTAATCCCCTGGGCATAATAATCTGGCCGATCGCGCTTTAGCCAAGCCATCTCTTTTCCTAAACGAGCAAGCTTTTTGTTCATTATTTTGATCATTTACTTCTCCATCTTAGGTGAAAAGACATCGAAAGACAATGGCTCTTCGAGATGTTTCCTTTTACAATTTTTCTGCTATACTTTTCTCATTATTAAACTAATTATTAACTTAAGTAATGAAAAATAATCTATATATCATCGTTGTCGTTGTCATCGTAATTGGCATCTTTTTTGCGAGTTTATATCTTAGAAAATCAAATCCAAATGGATCAGAAAATGCCACTTCGACCAACGCCACCAGCTCGGAGCAAGCAAGCGCCAGCTCATCAAATGAAGTGGCAAATGTCGCCTCGGCCCTAGGAACGATGTTCAGTGCTACTTCTAGCTCCAAAAATAATATTAATAATGTCACCAACAACCAAACTAAAAAAATGACCAACCTAATCACCTTAAAAACCAGCCTCGGCGATATCCAATTTGAAACTTACGAAAAAGATGCGCCAAATACCGTCGCCAATTTTGTTAAATTGGCAAGCCAAGGATTTTATAATGGCATCACTTTTCACCGAGTCATTAAGGGCTTTATGATTCAAGGCGGTGATCCAAATTGCTCTAAAGCTGAAACAGCTAGTCAATGTGGAATGGGTGGCCCAGGCTATCAATTTGCCGATGAACTAAACCCCGCCACTGACTCTTACAAGGCTGGCTATAAAAAAGGCGTCGTCGCGATGGCCAATGCTGGCCCAAATACCAACGGTAGCCAATTCTTCATTATGCTTGCTGATAACCCATTACCAAACGCCTACAGTATTTTTGGTAAAGTCGTAAAGGGTCAAGAAGTGGTTGATGTCATCGGTAATGTCAAAACTGGCGCGAATGACCGACCGGTAGAAACTGTCACCATTAAGTCGGTGACCGTTAGCCAGATTTAAAAAAATCATTTATAATTGTCCTAAGATTATAAGTTTAATTTTATCCCGCCTCGGCGGGGAAAAAATATGGGTGACGAACATACATGTGACGAGACTTGCGGTTGTGGTCCAACCTGTCTTTGTGGAGGCAATAGCATCTGCAAATACAACGAAGGAACAACTGACAACGCCGACGCAGAGAGTGAAGATGGTAAAGTGGGAGGGAAAGATGAAGTAGAGGCCGAATAAGGCCCAGGTAACAAAAAATACTCTGGTGAGAACCAGAGTATTTTTTGTTACCTTTGAAATTTTTTTTCAATTATACAACTATCGTAAAAAATGTTAAACCCCGGGTTTGAAAGTCGTCCGTTTGGCGCGAGAACGATCAGTCTCCGATAAAATACATTTTCGTAAACGGACAGACTGTGGTGCAATCTCTAAATATTCGTCATCGGACATTATTTCGAGACCACGTTCGATATTCAAAAGATAAGGGGGCGCCAACATCACATTTTCATCAGTTCCAGCCGCTCGCATATTAGTCAATTGCTTTCCCTTAATTGGGTTAACGGCCATATCTTCTCCTTTAGAAGTATTACCGATAACCATGCCTTCATAGACTTCCGTGCCTGGGCCGATATATAGAGTTCCACGAGTCGCCAGGTTATCGAGTGGATAAGCCAAAGCTTTGCCAGAAATCATTGAGATCATTGAGCCGTAATGAGTTTTGCGAATTTCACCCGCATAAGGTTTAAAACCGATGACTCGACTCGACATAATCCCTTCGCCCTTCGTATCGACAATAAATTGATTACGGTAACCAAGCAACCCGCGAGTTGGACCTTCAAAAGATAAGCGTGAGATATTATCAATCTGTTTCAAATGAGTCATAATCGCTCCACGCGCGCCGAGTTTTTCGATAATCAAACCTTGATATTCTTTTGGCGTGTCAATGGTAATTTCTTCGAACGGTTCAGATTTTACACCATCGATTTCTTTGATAATAACTTGGGGCTGAGAAACAGACATTTCATATCCTTCACGGCGCATATTTTCTAGCAAAATGGAAATGTGTAATTCTCCCCGACCGAAAACTTTAAATTTATCCCCCGCCGAAAAATCCACTTTCAAGCCAACATTAACTTCAAGTTCTCGTTCCAGTCTTTCGCGAATTTGTCGGCTAGTAACATATTTTCCCTCACGCCCAGCAAAAGGCGAGTCGTTAATCATAAAATTCAGAGCAATGGTTGGCTCGTCCACACTAATCGCCGGCAAGGCCTCACCAGCCTCTTCAGCACAAATGGTTTCGCCAATATAAATATCGGGAATACCGCCAATCATCACGATATCGCCACCAATCGCTTCACTTACCTCCTCACGAGCTAAGCCACGAAAAGTAAAAAGCTTGGCAATCTTGCCCGTATAATTTGTGCCATCAATTTTTTTTATAAAAACAGATTGACCGCTTTTGATCGTGCCTTCATAAACTCGGCAAATAGCTAAACGACCCAGATAATTATCATAGGCCAAGTTGAAAGGCTGAGCCCGAAAAGGCACATCGATTTTTGTTTCCGCTGGTGGCACTTCTTCCAAAATAACATCGAGTAATGGATTGATATTATCTGATTGATCTTCAAGCTTTCTTTTTGCCATCCCTTCTCGGCCAATCGCATAAACAACCGTAAAATCGAGCTGCTCATCATTGGCACCCAAATCCATAAATAGTTCGAGGACTTCTTCTTCGGCCCGTACCGGATCAGCGGCTGGTTTATCAATTTTATTTAAAACCACAATTGGTTTGAGCCCGAGTTCAAGTGATTTTTTCAAGACAAATCTTGTCTGAGGCATTGGCCCTTCTTGGGCATCAACAATCAAAAGCACGGAATCAATCGACCGCAAGACTCGTTCAACCTCTGAACCGAAATCGGCGTGACCGGGAGTATCCACAATGTTAATTTTTGTATCTTTGTAGAATAAGGAAGCGTTTTTTGAGTAGATTGTAATCCCCCGTTCTTTCTCAAGGTCATTGGTATCCATACTAAAACCCTCCGCGACCATCCCGGTCTGGCGGAGCATCGCGTCGGTCAAGGTTGTCTTGCCGTGGTCAACGTGAGCAATAATTGCGATATTTCGGATTTCCATAATTAACCCCGACACCAAGTTTGGCATCGTTTTTTTATATTATTATCTTCTTGATAGTAAAAAACCTAAAGTAATTCCACAAAAACAAGTGAGTATTTAATTAACCAAAAAACCGAGATAATGATACCAAACTTGGTGTATGGGTAAAAAAATTCTCCCCGTTGGAGAATAAACCAACTATACCATACGTTTCTAGAAACAGCAATAAAAGCGGTCGCCAAGATTAATCGTCCTCCAACTTAATTTCTAGTTTGCGCAATGATAGCAGGGGCCAGAGCCACCACAGAGCGGGCAATCTTCTCGCCTTTCTCCGGTTGGGGTACCTCGCAACTTTTTTCTCTTTCTTTTCGGGGCGCTAGAAACATTCGTCTCTGGCCTCTCTGGTCCGGAGGATCCTTTGGATTCTTGAGGTTGTTCAGCTCCAGCAAAAAAATCTAATTGAGTCTCCATGAACAATATTTTAATCTCTTTTTAGAAAATGTCTATCTCGCTAGATAATGCTTTAGCGTAAAAATCCAATCTTCATCTTGCTCGCCATCTTCAAGCTTTTGTTTGAGAAGCCATTCCAAGTAGCCACGATCGGTTTTGACAACATCAGCGATCATTTTGTCTTTATGTTTGCCAAAATTAAATTTGGCAAAAATTGACGGTTGGCTAGAAATTTCAACCATTTTAAGAATCGCCTCGTCTTCACTCAGACCTTGCTCCTTCATTTTTTGTAATTGTCGATTAAAAATAGCGTAGAGAACATTGACATCGCCTTCCGCGTCATGAGCACCACCTTCGACCTCGAGGTCAAGATAATAACGCAAAAATTGCAAATTGTATTCCGGGATCACGGCGCCAGTATCAAGATATCTCGCCACGCGCAAAGTACAAATAAATTGAGGCACATGAAGGCCTTCCGCTTCAAGCATTGCTAGGTCAAACTTGGCATTATGAGCAACAAAAATATGATCAGCGAGCAGAGCTTCGAGATCTTTTTTCATCTGACTCCCAGAAAAGGCTTCTTTATCAGCCACCATTTTATTCGTAATATGAGTAATGCTCATCGACTTAACCCCGATTGGCACTGGCGGTTTAAAATATTCCGTCCGCGTTTCTTCATCAGTTTTGTAACAAACCTGGCAAAGCCGATCCTTAGCCAAATCATTCCCGGTCGTCTCTGTATCCAAAAAAACTAATTTCATATTAAAATTTAATTAATTGTTAAGTTTAAACAGTATACCAGAAACGCAAACCGCCCCGCTAGTAGGCGGGGCGGTTTTTTGTTTAAATTGGTTATTTTTAAGCTAATTTACCTTTTCCAAATGCATTGGCACAACGAAATCTCCAGATTCTAACTGTTTAGCAATTCCAGCAACACCGTCGATCTGGGGAACTCCAGCTAAACATTCTCGGATCGCTTCTTTTTTATCCTTACAAACATTAATTAGGTTTACCATGTCATAGCCAAAGGCGGCACCAAAATTGGGAGCCTTACCAAACTTTGCCTGGTAATTGGCTTTAAACTCTGTGGCTTTATCGGGCAAAGAGAAGTCGTAAGAAGTTGAATAAAACGAGATATCGCCAGCTTGTTTACGAGTATCCAGATCAGCAAAAACAGCCGATGATTCTACAATCGGCATACCAATGTTTAATTGTTTTGCCGTTTTAACAATGGCAAGAGCTTCACCAGGAGTTGAGGCAACAAAAATAAAGACATCGGCACCAGAGTTCTTAACCTTTAACAAAGTGGTGCGATAATCTTTTTCAGCCGGCATAAAAGATTCCATAGTTACTATCTTTTTGCCATTTGCATCACTTAGTTCCTGTATTTTATCTTTAACCGATCCCCCTAATTCGTCATTTCGGTATAATAAGGCGATTTTTTTAGCTGAGATTACTGGTGAAGTTGGGTCGGTAAAAGCCGGTGTCGCATAATTTGTTGGATTAGTATAATACCTTGTCGTGTAATCATTAACTATCGAGGAATGACTGGCAGCAACGAGAGATACGAGCAATGGCAATTTTCTTTCTTGGGCAATCTTAGAAAGTGGTACAGCAACGAGGGATAATTCCGAAACCGTGAGATCAACTTTTTTATCTTGTAATAAATTATAAGCCGAGATACCATCAGCCGCTGTTGATTTGCTATCCTCATACAAAATCTTAATTCCTGGTTTTTGCTCTAAAGCTAATTCCATACCATTTCTTACTGTTTCTCCCCACAATGCAGCTGGCCCGGTTAAAGGCAACACGGCCCCGACCGTGAAAGAATTATTCTCGACGCTAATCTGTTTTTTATTTAGTACCGAAAATTTAACAACCAAGACAATAACGACTACTACGATAATCGCAATAATCCACCATAATTTTTTGTTTTGCATGTAAAACAATTAATTTAATAGGTTAATAATAAAAATTTTATTTCTTCGAAGTTTTCTTTGTGGCTTTAGCGACAGTTTTCGCTGGAGCCTTTTTAGCCGGAGAAGCTTTTTTAGAAGCAATCGCTTTGTTAGGGCCCACTTCTTCTTTTGTTATTTCTTTCGCCGAAGCTGGTTTTGATTGATTTTGGCCAAGCGCTTCGATCAAACGGTCAAGTTTGATATTAATCGTTTCCAAAAGTCTCTTGGTATCATCGCTACCTTTATTGGCAGCCGGAGCACGGTCAAAACTAGGTCGCGCTCCCCGATCATTAAATTCTCGACGAGGCGCTCGATCGGAGCCGGAATCCCTTTTTGAGGCGAAACAATCATTACAAAAAACGGGTTTGCCTTGAGTTGGGCGAAAA
>Ga0172381_10006219_pt1 | contig 11995 bp, 9 predicted proteins | sample Leawel6488metaG_FD_119754 | JGI IMG/M metagenome (GOLD analysis project Ga0172381, IMG submission 119754) | Leachate microbial communities from a municipal landfill in Southern Ontario, Canada - Leachate well 64-88 metaG | ecosystem: Engineered > Solid waste > Landfill > Unclassified | place...
GAAAATTGTTTTTTCACAGAAAGCTTGTTTCTTTTGAGAGGTATTTGAAAAAGGTTCTGTGGGAGCCGGTTATACGTGTGATTATACCTAAATTCTATTTTTGTTCGCATATCGCTTGAGTTTTCTTGTGATTATAACTACTGCAATTATTGCAGCAATGAGTATAGCTAAGGCTTGAAGGGGAAAGGCAAAGAAATAGATGTTTTTTGTGAATAGAGGTCCTTCATCTGACATGGAGATATTTAAAGTTGCAGTATATGGTCCCAAAAGAAAGTTTTCTTTCCATAAGGCTACTGGATGTTTAAAATCATAAGTGTTTTTCGTTTTTTTGTCTGGATTTTCTTTTGATCTTAATTCCTGCATATAGATATCGTTCGGAATCGCTCTGATTGAATCAGATAGAATATTAGTTCTTGTTAAATTAAGTTTTCCGACATTTTGTCCAAAGACATTTTTTATAATAATTTCTCCTTGTGGTTTTATGAAATGAGTATCTAGATTTCTGATTCTGACTACAAACGAAACAGGACCTTTGTCTAGAAGGAGTTTTGATGAGAATTCTTCCAGGATTACTTTGGGTGTTTCCAGAGGCCCGATGGATAGTAAAACGTTGGTTGCAATTCCGATTCTGTTTACAGATGAACTAGCTTCTGCAAGAGGAATGTCTGTCGATATGAAAATAATTGAAAAATAATAGTCTGATATGCCCATGTCTTGCTGTATGCTTATGCTCAAATTCAGTTTTTTTGTTTGTTTTGGCTCCAAGGTTATGGTTTCTACGGGTGTGTTCGCATCCAAAATTTGAATATTTTTAAAAATCTCCAGAGAGTCATTAAAGTATTCAAGCTCTCCATTTTCTCCATTTGCCTTAAAAGGCTTGATTTGAATTCGAAGAGTAATTCTTGAGTCGTCCTTATTTTGAATATTTATTGGGCTAACTGCGATTGCAGGAGGGATAATGTTGATTGCAGTTAATGGAGGATCAATGCCCAGGCTGGGAGAAGCTGCATTTGCTGTTTGAGTTACTGCTAAAAGGCAGCTAAATATTCCGATAAGTAAACAAAAATTTTTGAAGATAAGGCTTTTAATCATAAGTTTTTAAAAATTCGGAATGCCTATATAGGTAATAATATTGTTATAATTGCTCTGAGCTTGAGATCCGGATATATTTACCTTATAAGATATTCTGATTTTTTTATTGCTTGAGCCTATGCCAGCCATAATTGACTGAATGATTTCATTATTTTCACTATTTGAAAAACGTTTATAATAATTAGCTTTAGTAAATGAATTATCACAATCTGCCCCGATTATGTTGTCACAGCGGTATCCGAAGCCATAAGAGAGAGCGTTTTTCCATTCAGATGCGCTTTGAACGTCACATTTTCCGTCGTCGCAAGTTACATCGGGAATAAAAGCATTATTTGCTGACGAGCTGGCTGTAAGAGAGCTATTCTCAAAGACTAATACGGAATGCCCGTAGACTGCTAAACTATTTATGCTTAGGTCTATTGTGCGGATAATAGGATTGGTTGGATTAAGAATCCCAAAGTTAACAATATCAGACGAGAGGGAGATTGAAAAGGAGACAGGAGATACGAGGTTTTCGATTCCTGTTTTTACTTTATAATCTGCCCCCTCTGAAGTTGTTTGGCTAAGGCCGCTAATGCCGGATCTTAATTCATAGCTTTCGTTGGCAGTAGTGCCGGAGACCGTATTGAAGTCTTGCATTTTTATAATGTAATTATCATTTGACATAGTTTGAGCTTCTATTTGAGGCAAAAATGGGTTAACAAGGGAGTAAATTAGGCCGATTAATCCGAAAATCAGAACAGCCTTAAATTTATTTGTATTAACTTGGTTTTTTTTGGTGTTTGTCATTTAATTATTCTAATTTCTTAGTGAATCACTCTCAATCGTAGGGAATCTTAACTTAAAATGCAACCTTTTTTGTCTGGCCTGAAGTTATGATATACTTAATCCAAATTTAAAACTCAAATGTCAAATTCAAAAAGTATAAATCAAAGGTATAATCCTTCGGAAATTGAGGCTAAATGGCAGAAGGTTTGGGATGATGCAAAGATTTATTCTCCAAATTTAGATAAAGATGCTAGGCCTTATTACAATCTAATGATGTTTCCATATCCTTCAGCCGAAGGAATGCATGTTGGTAACATGTATGCCTTTACAGGCGCAGATGTTCACGGTAGGTTCCAGAGAATGCAGGGTAAATCGGTCTTTGAGCCGATTGGCTTGGATGGATTTGGAATTCATAGCGAAAACTATGCAATAAAAGTAGGTAAACATCCTGCAGAACAGGCTAAAATTTCCGAGAAGAACTTTTATAAACAGCTGAAAAGCATTGGAAATAGCTTTGATTGGTCAAGAACAGCCGAGACTTATAAGCCTGAATATTATAAGTGGACACAATGGCTTTTTATTCAATTGTTCAAAGCAGGCTTGGCTTACCGTAAGAAAGCTCCAGTTAATTTTTGCCCTTCCTGCAAGACTGTTTTGGCGGATGAGCAAGTAGAAGATGGTAGATGTGAGCGCTGTGAAAGCTTAGCTGAGAAAAGAGATTTGGAGCAGTGGTTTTTCAAAATTACGAAATATGCTGATCGGTTGCTTGATGGTTTGATGCAGATTGATTGGTCTGAAAGAGTCAAAATTGCCCAAAAGATGTGGATCGGGAAGAGCGAAGGAATGAAGATAGATTTTGAACTTGCAAAAACCTACAAATATATTTTTATCCATGGCCATAATGGCGGGAAGAAGAATGATTTTTGGATTTGGCTTAAAGAAGAGCTGGAAAAAAGAGGTTCAGCTGTAGAAATGTACGATTTGCCAACTAATGGTAATCCAAATATAGAAACGCAGGTTAAATTTTTACTTGAAAAACACAAATTTGATAAAAATACGATTGTTATTGCGCATAGCCTAGGATGCGTAGATGCATTTAAATTATTGCCGAAGCTTGAAAATAAGCTAAAAAAGCTGATATTAGTTGCTCCAGCTCTTTCTTCGAATCTCGCCGATGGTAAAAAACGACCAGAGCTTGAAGCTGCGACAGATTGGAAGTTTGATTTTGAAAAAATAAAAAATAAGACTAACGAGATTGTAGTAATTCGAGATAGTAATGACGACGTAATATTTCCAGCTTGGCCACAAGAAATATCAAATAAATTAAATGCTAAATTGGTAACAATAAAGGCTAACATGCCTCATTTTAACAGCAGTAGAGAGCCAATCATACTTAATGAGGCAGTAGAACAAATAGATGTTTTTACAACCAGACCTGAAACAATTGATGGGGCGACATTTTTAGTCTTGTCTCCGCAGCACCCAAAAGCCAAGGGGTTTAAGTCAAAAGAAGTAGTTGATTACATTGCTAAATCAATTAAAAAGACCGATGAGGAAAGAAGAAAAGAGAAAACAGGAGTGTTCAGCGGAGAATATGCTATAAATCCTCTGACAAAAAAGAAAATTCCAATTTGGATTGCGGATTATGTTTTAATGGGTTATGGGACAGGTGCAATTATGGCAGTTCCTGCAGAGGATGAAAGAGATAGGGAATTTGCCAAAAAATATAATATTCCGATTGAGAAAACTTCTTTGAATGCAAAACCCGAAGGCAAAAAAACTATTAATTATCATTTACGTGATTGGTTGATCTCAAGACAACGCTATTGGGGCCCACCAATTCCGATGATTAATTGTCCGAAATGCGGTTGGCAGCCGGTTCCGGAGGATCAGCTTCCGGTAAAACTACCTTTTATTGAAGATTACAAGCCTTTGGGAACAGGCATTGCTCCTTTGGCAAGTCATCCGGAATTTTATAAAACTAAATGTCCAAAATGCGGTGGTGACGCAAAAAGGGAAACGGATGTCTCCGATACTTTCCTGGATAGCGCTTGGTATTTCCTAAAATACGTCTCAACTGATATAGATAATACTGCTTTTGATAGAGAAAGGGTAAAAAAATGGCTTCCGGTAAATATGTACATTGGCGGAGCAGAGCATTCAGTGCTACATCTTTTATATGCACGTTTTATTACAATGGTTTTAAAGGATTTGGGGCTTATTAACTTCGAAGAGCCATTTAAAAAGTTCCGCGCACATGGGTTAATCATTAAGGACGGAGCAAAAATGAGCAAAAGCAAGGGGAACGTGGTTATACCGGATGCTTATATCAAGAAGTTTGGGGCAGATACGCTTAGGGCATACCTGATGTTTATGGGTCCGTTTAGTCAGGGTGGTGATTTCAGAGACACGGGGATAGAGGGAATGTATAGGTTTGTAAAAAGAATATATGCACTTTTTACAAAATCTCAAATCTCACCTGTCCCCAAAGGGGGAAATCTCAAATCTCAAATCTCGGATGAGGGTTTGCAGATGATGCATAAAACAATTAAAAAAGTCACTGAAGACATTGAGGGATTAAATTACAACACGGTAATTGCAGCTCTCATGGAATGGTATAACTTTTTATCTAAATTACAAAATGTAAGCAAAGAAGAGATCGAGGTTTTTGTAAAACTTCTTGCTCCTTTCACACCGCATATTAGCGAAGAACTTTATCAACTGCTAAGCAAAAAAAATGAATTTTCTTCAATTCATGTTTCTTCTTGGCCAAAGTTTGATCCTAAGTTTTTGGTGAAAAACGAGTTAACTATTGCAGTTCAGGTGAATGGGAAGCTGCGGGGGAATATTTTGGTTGATTCTGTAACCTCCAAAGACAAGACTAAGATTGAAGAGTTAGCTAAGAATGATAATAACGTATCTAAGCATCTTGAGTCTAAGGAAATTAAAAAAGTCATTTATGTGGAAGGAAGGATAGTCAATTTTGTAGCTGCCTAAAATGGAGATCTACGAGTTTGTTTCCAAGCATTTTCCCTTGATCAGAAAACATTGGTTTCCTTTGAGTCTGGGAGCCTTGGGGTTGATATTCTTTGCATATGGTTTGATAGGGTTGTTGGGAGCTAATAAAACTAATCCGGAAGATATTATTTTTGAGGCTAATTCCTCCGTGAATCAGAATTTTGAAGCTAAAAACATGCTGGTAGATATAGAAGGGGCAGTGGTAAAGCCTGGCGTATACAAATTGCCACAGGAGTCAAGAATTCAGGATGGGCTAATCGCCGCGGGAGGATTATCAGCTCAAGCAAACAGAGAATATATTTCTAAAAATATTAATCTGGCAACCAGATTAACAGATGGGGCAAAAGTGTATATTCCGGCTCTTGGAGAAGCAGTCAATACAGGACAAGTGCTAAATACTGCTTCGGAGGGAGTGGGTGTGGGCGCTTTAATCAATGTTAATACCTGCTCTCAATCCCAGCTTGAAGCGTTGCCGGGGATTGGATCTGTGACAGCTCAAAAAATTATAGCAGGAAGACCTTATGGATTGGTCAGCGAGCTTCTGGATAAAAAGGTAGTCGGGTCTAAGGTTTTTGATCAAATCAAAGATAAGATTTCAACCTACTAATGAATTTCAGAATGTTCTTGGTCTTGTTTGTAATTCTTGGTTTTAGATTTTATTTTTTTTATTCAAATCAGCCTAATTTTGCCAGCGGACAGGAAATTAGCTTCGAAACGACAATCTTGTCCCAGCCACAAATAATTGGCAGTCAACAAAGCTTTACTGCTAATTATGAGGCTAGAAAGATTAAAATAATAACCAGTCGTTTTCTTGAGATTAATTATGGTAGTTACCTCCGTATCTCGGGGAAAATAAGCAATCAAAGTGATAGAGTGCTAATGTATTTTCCTAAAGTAGAATCCATTAATGGTTCTCTGAATTTTTTTCAGTTGGGTTTACAAAAAATGGTTAAGTTTGCTCAAAAACTGACTTCTTTATTTTCTGAAACCCTCCCGTCGCCGTCTTCAAGTCTTCTGCTGGGAATAATTTTCGGCATTAAAGAGCAAATGCCAAAAGATTTTTCCGACAACTTAAAAGCTTCAGGAGTTTTTCATGTCATTGCTGCATCAGGAATGAATGTTGCGTTGGTCGGAGGATTTATTAGTACATTTTTTACATTTTTTTTCAAAAGACAAATTGCAATTTTCTTTAGCATTTTAGGAATTATTTTTTATGCAATTTTGGCAGGACTAGAACCGTCAATTATTAGAGCATCAATAATGGGGGTTTTAGTTTTTTCAGCCCAAATTTTAGGAAGACAAACATTGGCAGTTAACTGTTTGTTCTTGGCGGGGTTCGGAATGCTTCTTGCCGATCCCTCTTTGATCTCTGATATCGGATTTCAACTTTCTTTCTTATCAACGCTCGGAATTTTATATGTAAAGCCCATTTTAGAGAAAAAACCAATCATAAGTTCAGAAATTCTAACTACAATTGCAGCTCAAATCGCGACTTTGCCTGTTCTATTGGTTAATTTTGGAACTTATTCTCTTTTTTCAATTTTGGTTAACGGACTAGTTCTTTGGACTGTGCCGATTTTAATGATGTTTGGAGGAGCAGGAGCTATTTTAGGCTTAATTTTTATGCCTTTAGGGCAGCTATTGGTTTATTTGTGTTATCCGCTTTTATTATATTTTGAAGCAGTTGTTAATTTTTTTGGAAAAATTGGAGGAATAATCTCTATAAAAACCTTTCCATGGCAATTTGCTGCCGGATATTATTGTTTGTTAGTCTGCGTTTTGCTTATTTTTAAAAAAGAAAAATGAAGAAATTCTTTTTGACTGCAACTGTTCTTCTCTTTTTGTTGGGGTGTATCTTAGTATATCAAAATATAGCCTACAATGACAAAAAATTGCATATTATAATTTGTGATGTGGGACAGGGGGATGCGATTTTGATAAGAACGCCTCAAGGGTCAGATATTTTGATTGACGGCGGACCGGATGATTCAGTTCTGAATTGTTTGGGAAAGCATTTGCCCTTTTGGGATAAGGATCTGGAGCTGGTAATGCTTTCTCATCCTCATGCAGACCACTTTACAGGCCTTTTTTCAGTCTTAAGAAATTATGAGATTAGATCTTTTGTGTCAGAAGATTTAATTAATAAGACGGCAGGATTTAATGCCTTAATAGATCGAATTAAAACGCAAAAAATTCCGATTAGGTTTGTTTTTGCCGAGGATAGATTTATTTTGAAAGGCAATATTGTTTTGAAAATTGTTGGACCGACACAAGAGTTTGTCCATCAAACAAGCCCCGGAGGTGCAATCGGGGAAAGTAATGAATTGGGCTCCTTAGAAAGCTTTTTAGTCTATGAAAATTTTTCCATGCTTTTTACCGGGGATAGTCAGGTGTTGGAATTACAGGAAGCTTTGGAATTTATTGATGCAAATATTTCCGTATTTCAAGTCCCGCATCATGGATCAAAATTTGGTTTAACCTCAGAAATATTAGATATTCTTAATCCAAAAATGGCTGTAATATCTGTCGGGAAGAACAATAAATACGGTCATCCAACTACTTTTATTCTTGATTTATTAAAATCTAAAAATATAAAAATCTTCCGTACAGATGAAGTAGGGGATATTGAAATTGTTTCGGACGGAAAAAGTTTTTTTGTGAGGAATTAATTAACAACTTGAGACAATCTTCCCAAAGGAGTTGTAGCTGGTTTTGAGGTCTCTTCAGATGTTTTAGCTACATCCGTAGTGGGTAGGGCAAAAAAGAACGTAGTTCCTTTTCCTTGAGCTGATTTTACCCATATTCGTCCTTCGTGTGCCTCAACAATGCCTTTAGCCAGATAAAGTCCTAATCCTGTTCCTTTGGTTGCGATTTCTTCGCTTGTATTTTTAGCTTGTGTATATTTAGAGAAAAGAAGTTTTTGTTGTTCCGGCTTGATTCCGATTCCATCATCTGAGACGGAAACAATAATGTATTTATCTAAACTTAAGAATTGCTTCATTGGTGATAAGCCATCCGTGGTTGGAGAAAGAACATTGTAATCCAATTCTACTTTTATTTTACCGTTTTCAGGTGTAAATTTAAGGCTATTAGATAAAAGGTTATCAATTACCTGGCTAATTCTTATTTCATCATAGAATATCTCCGGTATGTCTTTGTTAAGAGCTTCAAATCTCAAAGATATCTTTTTCCGCTCTGCTTGAGGTACAAAAGTTTTGGTTTCATTCTCAATTGTTTTTGCAATATCTCCTTTTGTTTTCACAAGAATTAATTTTCCCGCATCAAGTTTAGCGGTATCCAAAATTGAACTTATCTGGCTTAAGGCTTTTTTGGATTGCTGATGAATAATTTCCATGAATTTTGCTTCTTTTTCTTTTTCAAGAGCACCTTTGGATGTAATAATAAGCTCCATAGAATCTTTGATGGCTGTCATGGGATTTCGCAGCTCATGAACCATAATGTGAATTAAATCTTCTTTTTGCAATTCCTTCTTTTTGTATTCGGAAATATCGCGCAGGATAATAGAAGCTTTGTCTTGTTCAATGGGGTTAATAAAGATATTTAATATTTTGTCTGCAACCTGAATTTCTTTTTCAAGGCATTGTTTTTTGCTCGAAATAACGTTTTGTATTTTGTCTTCTAAGCAAAAACCATACGGAAAAATGCTGTTTATGTTCAAAAAATCAGTATTTCCGGAAATTCCCAAAAGCTTTTTTGCAGAATCGTTTATTGTCAGTAAATTATTTTTGTTATCAATCATGAAAACTCCATCTTCCAGGCTATTAATTAGCGAAAAGAATCTCTCGGTTTCTTCGTCAACTGCTTGTTTAAAGTGGGTTAGTGCTGATGAAGCTGAATCTATTAGTTCGCGTAGATCTTCCATATTGGAATAAGCGTTTTCTTTAACTGAAGAGAGATAGATTAAGGCCAAAACTTTATTATTGGCAATAAGAGGAATATGAAAAGAAGATGAATAAGTTGAGTCAATGGAATCATCAATTGGCTTACCGTATGTTTTTTCTTCGATTTGATGGGGGAGTTTGCCAACTAATTTTTCGAAAGAAGAGAGCATATTTTCTTTTACTTTTTCTATGTGTTTTGATCCAATCTTATCTTCAATGTAAATTTTAAAAAGAACATGTGTGTCTTTAATTATCATCGATGAGGCTGTAGAGTAATTGTAGAAATTTTGCAAAGAAACCATAATTGTATCAATTATTTTTTCAGGATCAGTTGCATAAGCTATTTTCCCCTGGATATCTTTAATTACGGATAATTTATAAAGTCTGTCTTTTTCTGCTTTTTCTTTGTCAAGAGTCTTTTTTTGGAGCAAATCATTTTTATAAGACAAGTAGATTGCGTAGAGGCCAAAAATGATGGTTGCCAATAAAGCAATTTCCATAGGTGTTTAAGTGGATTTATGTTTTGGCAATATTTTGAGTTTGTCTCCCATATTTTTGCTTAACATGGCCCATTTAGCTGATTTTAAGAGCCTGTTTTACTTTGTTGACGAGGTCTTGAGGCTCAACCTGATATTTGAAGACATAATCCATTGCTCCGTTATTTAGAGCTTCTTTTACTAATTCTTCTTGACTGAAATTTGAAAGGATAAGAACCGGGATATCTTTAGTTTCAGAGTCTGTTTTTAAGGTTTTTAAAACTTCGTTTCCTGAAATATCAGGAAGAACTTGGTCTAAGAGTATAAGATTCGGCTTTTCCGACTTGGCTTTATCAATTCCGCTTTTTCCATTTGAAGCAAAAACAGTTTCTAATCCACCTTTCTGAAGTGCAGTCTCAAAAACCAAGCCTATATTTTCATCGTCATCGACTACAAGAACTTTCATTATATTCAGGCTATCAGTTGCGAATATCCTTGTCAAGAAGCATATAGTTCTGTTGTGCTAGAATATAACCGTGGATATAAAAAAAGAAATAGTTTCAATTCTCAAAAATCAATTAAAAGAATTTACAAAGGAAAATATTGATTTTTTGGTTGAAGAACCGGAAAGCGAAAACTTTGGTGATTATTCTTCTAATGTTACTTTGGTCGCTTCAAGGATACTAAAGAAAAACCCTTTTGATTTGGCAAGTGAATTAGCAGAAGAAATTAAAAGTCAAAAATTAGAATTTATAGAAGATGTTAAGCCGGCAAAACCCGGTTTTATAAATTTTTATCTTTCAAAGAATTATTTCGTTTCACAATTAAAAGAAATCTTAAAACAAAAAGAAAAATTCGGCTCTAAAAATGAGGATTTGAACAAAAAAGTTGTTGTTGAGTATTCCTCGCCAAATATAGCTAAACCATTTACTGTTGGTCATCTTAGGTCAACAATTATCGGAGACGCAATTTCTAACTTATTACAGGCAAATGGGTGGAAAGTTTTTCGCGATAATCACATAGGAGATTGGGGTACGCAATTCGGAAAACAAATTTATGCCATAAAAACTTGGGGAGATGAAAAGAAAATTGAGTTGGCAGAAAATCCGGTAAAAGAATTAGTTTTTTTATATGTTAAGTTTCATGAAGAAGCAGAAAAGGATCCTGGACTGGAAGATAAAGCGAGAATTTGGTTTAAAAAACTTGAAGATGGAGATGTTGAAGCAAGAAGGCTTTGGAAGAAGTGTATTGATTGGTCATTGAAGGAATTTAAAAAAATCTACGAAGATTTGGGAATTGAATTTACGGAAAATAACGGATTAGGTTATTCCGAAGCCTTTTTCGAAGATAAATTAAAGCCGGTTGTTCAGGAATTAAAAGATAAGAAACTATTAAAAGAAAGTGAAGATGCGCAGTTGGTTTTTTTCCCGGAAGATAAATTTCCGCCCCTGATGATTTTGAAAAAAGATGGAGCAACTCTTTATTCAACGCGTGATTTGGCAACTGATAAATTCAGGTTGGAGAAATACGGCAAAGACGTTTTAATTATCAATGAAGTTGGAAACGAACAATCATTGTATTTTAATCAGCTTTTTGAAACCGAAAAAATGCTTGACTGGGTGAAGGATGGGCAGAGAATTCATGTAAAACACGGCTTATATAGATTTAAAGAGGAAAAAATGTCTACCAGAAAAGGCAATACGATTTGGCTGGAAGATGTTCTGGAAGAAGCAGAAAAAAGAGCTTTGGATTTAAGCCCGGAAAAAGATAAAAAAATTGCCAAACAGGTAGCAATTGGAGCGATTAGATGGAATGATTTGAAGCGTAATTCAAATTTAGATATTGTTTTTGACTGGGATGAAATTTTGAATATGCAGGGAGATTCTGGTCCGTATGTTCAGTATTCATATGTCCGTACACAGAGTGTTCTTAAAAAAGCAGGAGAAGTTGATTTTGAAAAAATACAGCTTGATAAATTGGAAGCTGAAGAAATTTCTCTCCTGCGGTTTTTAGATAAATTTCAGGAGATAATTAAGAAAGCCGGAGAAAATTTTGCGCCGAATATTCTATGTAATTATCTTTTTGATTTATCCCAGAAATTCAATCTTTTTTATCAAAAATGCAAAATTATCGGTTCGGAAAATCAAGAGTTCCGCTTGGCATTAACTGCCGGGGCTGGACAAGTCCTCAAAAATGGTCTTAATCTCCTTGGAATAGAAGCTCCGGAAAAAATGTAAAATCAGCGTAAGAAGAAATCGGGACAAGTCATTGCATGTATCAATTTTCCATTACCCTTTTCTAATGACATTTACAGATAATGCCCGAACTGCCTAGAGATCGAAACGCAACTGACTTAACTCCATACCGAGGACCGCCAGGCAGGATACAACCGTCAGTGATAGTGCTACAAGCATAACCAGCAGTATAAGTAAGGACTTCCGTGTAGCCCCAATAGTTGTAAACAGTAAGATCGCATCCCGATCTAACTCCCTCTCCGCAATTTAAAGTGCTGCAGCCTGAAAAGTTGACTGTTGAATATCCGCCATATGACGATTGGCAAGTACCGCTCCCGCTACATCCCGTAACGTTTCTTAAAAGTTCGCAATCGCGGTCTTGTTCTGCAACTCCATTGCAGTTATAGTCGAAACTACCACAAGTATTAGCAGTGATGAAACTGCTTGTTTGCCCTGGATAAACTCTGGTATCCATATCGCAGCAATCTATTCCGCGTGACGGTGA
>Ga0172381_10006220_pt1 | contig 11994 bp, 14 predicted proteins | sample Leawel6488metaG_FD_119754 | JGI IMG/M metagenome (GOLD analysis project Ga0172381, IMG submission 119754) | Leachate microbial communities from a municipal landfill in Southern Ontario, Canada - Leachate well 64-88 metaG | ecosystem: Engineered > Solid waste > Landfill > Unclassified | place...
CGTTGCATTCTCATAGGTCGGGTAGAGCCAGTTCGGTTTGTTGTGTCCGGGACCGGTGGCAGCGGTCTTGTTGCCATACCATGCATAATACGTTGTAATCCCGGCGGGATTGTGGTTGACATATGCGGCAAGGCCTCTCTTGTAGATAGTTGCATCACTGTCAAGTGAATTGACAAACTCCCACTGCCACACGCCGCCCACATAGGGATCCGGGTACCAGTGATCTCCAGAGGAGTTGGCGACGGTAATTTGTTCCATATACCGCCGGTCAGAATATTGGGAGTCTGTGGTCCAGTTCCATGCCACTTGTGTATTATTATAGTGCCCGTTTCCTGTAACAGCGAAGAAAGTATCATCATAATACAGATTTCCACCTATAGTGGCATACTCGCTGCAATTCGCCAGCACGACACGGTTGTCTGTAAGCCATTTATCGGCAGCGACAGGAGGAACCAGTGCAAGACCACACAGGAAGGACAATACGAGCAGTATGCCAAGTGTCCTCATGCTGGTGCCATACCCTTCATTTGCGTTCATGGCTCTCACCGGTCTCCGTTCCAGAAGTCCTCAGTCGTACTGAGGGTGACGATCTTATCGGATGCAGAAACCCACGAGCCGGTGAATGATTTTTTATCATCGGACAGTACAAATGTGTACGACCCGGAATCGGACTGTGCACCGCCGTATTTTACCGTCCATGTGCCGGCAAGTACATTCCCGACAACCGTGCCGGTGACTGTTCCTTTGCCGCCGTCCTGGTTGGTAAAGGTGCCGATGACCGATGACCCGGTCTGGGTAAGGGTGAGTACGCCGATGGTCTGGCTGGCAACCGGTGTACTCGCACCAGTATTCCATGTCCCGCTCCATGAGGTGGCAGCAGATGAGTCCAGAGCTGCGACCGAAGGAATCAGGGCAATCCCGCAGAGACAGATTAGTACAAGCACGCCCGGCAGCATGCCGCGTGCAGTGCTTATGTGCTTTTGTTCAAACGTTTTCATGATGAGTTCCTCTATGTTCTGACGACAGTGAAAATCCTGCCGTGTTCAGGCCTTTTCGTTCCTGTTCATGGTGCTCTCCCTCCGTTCTGGTGACAGAGGCCACCTTACCGTATTTTGTTTCGTTAGTTCCCGATCATAGTCACCCCCTCCTTCCGTTCCAGAAGTCATCGGTTGTACTGAGCGTAGTGGTCTTGTCATTTGCAGAGACCCATGTACCGGTAAATGAAGTGCTGTCATCGGACAAGACAAACCTGAACGACCCGGAATCGGATCCCTTGGGGTACGTCATCGTCCACGTACCGGTAAGTACGTTTCCGGTAACGCTGCCGGTGATCGTTCCTTTACCCTGGTCTTGGTTGGTGAAGGTACCGATGACCGATGACCCGGCCTGGTTCATAGTCAGGACGCCGATGGTCTGGTAGGCCGCCGGTGTACTCGCACCGGTATCCCACGTCCCGTTCCACGGGGTGGCAGCAGATCCGGGTGCCGCCGTGGCCGACGGTGCAGTACCTGATGTACCTGTACATCCTGCCGCCATCACGAGAATCCCGACAATACATGCCGTAATTATCATTGCCGTTGGTTTCATAGTTTCGTCACCAGATCAATTATATTTTTTTAACAATTCTCTTTTTTTAATCGATTCTATTTACCTCAAAGTAATTAATTCTTTTGAAACGATTTTTTCAAAGTATATTTAATTCGGTAAATAAACGCGTCTGCCAAAAGCTGATGAATGGCATCGCACTTCAAAAAAATAGCCGGAATCTCCCCATCGTACGCACTCCCATCCTTTCCCGCAGTCCAAGTACACCGGTCGGAAGTACCGGATCGAACGCGGCCTAGGGAAATGTCGGCAGTTGCTGAAAATCGTAGTGTCGGAAAGGAGCCTCAAGGGCTTATCCCTCCACCACCTGAACATTCCTGTCAAAGATGATCGCGTTGCTCGGGAGATAGATTAGCTTAACATTCACCGTGTCCCCTCCCCGCAGGTGATACCAGTTTTGGCCGAGAACCGCCGTTACGGGATCGATAAGGGGATCCGGATACTCGCTAGTGGGATCCGGGTATTTGAACCGTTGTCTTGAACCATATACTCTGGCACTGGTCATCACATAATCACCTTCGTCGATGGCATCCCAATATTTATTGCATTGGCCATGCTGGGCGGGTGCCGAAAGGGTCGTCCCCGAGACGAGGGTATACTGCCCCCACCAAAACTGGTGAGCTACCTGTCCATTATTGTACGAGCTTGTTCCCCACGTATTGTCCGCAACACTAGGAACACCCTGTCCGCCACCAAAAGGTGCAACAATGGAAGTGGGTGACGGCCACATTATCGGATTACAGATGTTGTGGTTGATGTTGCCGACATTCGGAATGACCGTACTCCCGTCGGATTCCCGTTCGCCCGTGGTTCTGTTAACGATCGTCCACGAGGTCACAATCTTGAGGTCTTTTGTCGGGATCGGCCGGGTAGTTCCGAGAACGTTAGCAAAGAACCCGCTGGAATACCAGAATCCGCTGTTGACAATCTTCACATCCATGGTGATAGTGGGGGGTTTCTGGGGACCGCTTATTAGCCCGCCGGCAAATCCGCTGACCACTGCTGATATGATGATGACGATAACAAGCATCAGCATCACACCGACAACCGGTGAGACGGCATGGATACTGGATGATTTCATTCTCTTATCCCTCCATCACGGGTATGTCCTGGTTGAAGATCGTCTTCCCGGTCGGGATATGGATCACTTTAACATTCACGGTATCCCCGGTCCTCAGGCTTTCCCAGCCCAACCCGAGCATTGCCGTTACAGGATCATGAAATGCACCTTCGCCATAACTCGCAAAGTAGGACGCTGTATTCTTCTTTACCTCAAGCGTCCTGTACCTGTACGGGCCATAACAACTCTTTATATTTGCTTTTGTACATGTGGGATTATTCCAAAGTCCAGTAAAATCGCGTTTCTGGTGGGCGTACCTGCCTATACTTCCAATACGATCTGATGTGGTTCCGGTTGTGGCGCCATATCCATAGAGAGACCCTTCTGCCCCACAAGCCGGCGCCGACAATGTGGTTCCCGACATCAGCGTGTAGTTCCCGAACTGTTGCAATGGTCCCGAATATGTGGCTATGTCCGTATCGACCCCTCCCAGCGTTGCACTCCCGTTGACCCCCGGTCCTGCCCCGAACGGTGCTGCATGGAGACCGTCACTGAGTGCGACTTCCGGGTTTCCGATAGTATCCGTGTTGTTGACACCCGGTAATACCGTAGTTGTATAAACCTGACCGCTTACATTCGCGACATTGACTGCTGTGGTTACCTGGATATTCTTTGCCGACCACGCTGTCACGATTTTGAGATCTTTTGTCGGGATCGGTTCGCTCACCCCGGTAACTTCGGCAAAGAATCCGCTCCCCTGCCAGGTGCCCGTGTTGACGATTTTCACGTCCATGGTCAGGGTCGGGGCATTCTTGCCCACACCCCCACCAATCAACCCCCCTGAAAATCCGGCGACCACTGCCGCAATGATGATGGTGACAACGAGCATCAGCATCACACCGACAACCGGTGAAACGCCACTGTCACCAATTTCTCTTTTTCTCATCTTTACATGTTGCATGATTGTCTCCTTTTTACCTTCACTTTTAGGGAGATCGGTTACGGCGAGATGAGGACAGTAGTCTTTGCAAGCACGGATCCCGAACTCTTGTCGCTCATCGCAAGGGTAAATGTCTTGCCGACATTATCAGAGTTGACAAAGCACAGCGCCCAGTACCCGGTTTTGGATCCAAAATATCTCCAAATCCCATCATTCCCCAATACAGGGCCGGGATTGTTGGGTACAATCTGTGGCTGAAGCACCCCACAGGCTATATTGGTTTTGTTGATGACCAGTGTCTGTCCTGGCCCAAACGAGGTTACCTGCATTGACCCGTCTGAACCGACCACCTGTTTTCCGTTAACATCCGTGATTAGACTTTTATCCACAACCTGGACAGTCTGCATCCCCAGAGAGGACTGCCCGAAAGAGGCATCGTTGGACACGGTGACAAGGAGGTTCGACATGGGGATGACATCGCCACCGGCATGGACGATCTGCATCCCGCTTGACTGACTATAGACTCCTTTAAGAGTTGCCGAAGGGGTCTTGGCGGTATTCGCCATGGATCCGCTGGCAAACGCTGCTACCACTGCTGCAATAATTATCGTCACGACGAGCATCAGCATAACGCCGATCACCGGCGAGACTGCTTCATAATTGGCTGGTTTCATCCACTTATCCCTCCGTTACCGCTATATCTTTCTGGAAGATGATCGCCCCGGTCGGCATGTAGATCACCTTGACATTCACTCTGTCTCCCGCTTTCAGATTCTCCCAGCGAGCCCCAAGAACTGCTGTGGCGGGATCCACATAGGTTGGTTCTGCTGGTTCATACTGGAACATGTTTATAACCCCATATCCCGTCTGGGCCTTTTCCCCTGTATCCAAATTGCCGCCGCATGCCGGTGCCGCCAAGGTAGTCCCTGCCATCAGCGAATAATTCCCAAACTGCTGCCAGCGGCTCGAAAAATTTACAACTATATCCACACTTCCTATCGTTTCACTCCCGTTCACTCCCGGCCCGCCGCCAAATGGTGCAACAAGGTTGACCGTAGTTGCCGGATCGCCAACTACATTGACGTTGGTACTTCCCGACAGGCTCGTGTTTCCTCCGAGTATAGTTACGTAATCGGTCCGGTTTGTAGCCGACCACGATGTCACGATCTTGAGATCTCTCGTTGCAATCGGCACGCTCACTGAATTAACAGTTGCATAGAACCCGCTCCCGGCCCAGCTCCCCATGTTGATGATCTTCGCATCCATGGAGAGGGATGGGGCTTTATTATCGACTTTCCCGATCAATCCCCCGGAGAACCCTGCAACCACGGCTGCGATGATGATCGTGACCACCAGCATCAGCATTACTCCCACCACAGGGGAGACCGCATGCTCCTTTTCGGATATCCGATATGTTGTACAACAGATCATACCAGTCATCTCACCGGCTGATTGTTACAACAGATTTGCTGATGGTATTTCCACCCGAATCTACGAATTGAAGCTCGAATGAAAGCCCGACATTCTGAGAGTTATCAAACCAATAGGACGCATCTTCAGGATGGGAGGGATTTTCTGTGGAACCATCCGGCCGCTGCTGGACATAAGTTAGGTTCGTTCCCGCACTGATGCTTGCCGTATCCCCGGGAATGAGCGCACGTGCAGTTCGCAAGTTCTGTGTCGAATTGGTATAGACATAACTCTTATTGACCGTCCAGGAATATCTTGAAGCATCGGATCCGAACGATTTTGTCGGACGGACAATGATGGTTGTCGTATCGAGAGGAATCGGGTCCCCTCCACCGTGCGATATTGTCATACCATACATCTGGCTGTAAGTTGCCTGGATTGTCGCAGTCGGAGTCTTCTGAGTCGTGCCCAGCGTACCACCGGCAAATGCCGAAACGATCGCTGCAATAATGATTGTAACGATGAGCATCAGCATTACACCTACAACGGGTGAGACAGCATATTCATGCTTCTGCATCAGTTATCCCTCCACTTGGACATTCTGGTCGACGAATGTTTTCCCCGACCTCATATCCACGATACGGACTGCTACGGTATCTCCCGCCCTCAGGAAACTCCAGTTCCGACCGAGGATTACCTGCAGGGAATCAAAAGTTGTCGGTGTGGTGGTAGTCGCTCCGTAGAAATACGATCCGCTTGACCCGGTTCCATACGTTGAAGCTGGCCGGTCAAATGTCGAAGTCCCTGAAACCAAGGAGAAGTTCCCCCATTGGGCTTCCGGAGTATGGTATGTGTCGTTCGACACATTTCTCACACCGTTACCGTATCCGGTCGGGACATTAAATGGACCTGAAGAACCGGTTAAGTCACTAGGTACATAGGCAGCTGCCGTTCCATTCGATGTGCCTCCCCCAGTGATAAGAGACCCGCGTGTCGAGGAATCTGCCAAATCCTTGCCTGTTGTTGTCCAAAAAGTAATAATTCTCAGGTTCTTCGTCGGTATCGGTTCACTGACCCCGAGAACGTTCATGCTGAAATAAGATGTGTTGACCGTTCCCCCATTCTTTATATGAATCTCTACATTAGCGGACGGAGCTTTCTGGGATCCTACCGTTGATCCCCCAGCAAAAGCGGAGACCACAGCCGCGATAATGATCGTAACGACGAGCATCAGCATCACGCCCACTACCGGCGAGATGCCGTCTTCGCCATTTTTTCTCGATACTCTCCTCTGGTAGTACATCATTTTCCCTCTGGAAATGTTTTGTATGCAGTGGTGGATCAATTTCAATGGGATCAAACCACCATGCCATCTTACACATTATAAAAAACTGTATTTAACAATGATCATTTGTTAATCTGTTGAGGCTAATATAATTGGTTTAACTTGCTTAACTGCGAGTTCTAAGTACTTTTTTGCGATGACAAATAACAGGGAAAAGAAAAAAGCATGTTACCCTGCCGATGTAAATCCCCATTTCAATAAGCCATTTTATGTTTTTGTTACAGATATCATAAATTCAAAATTATATCGTCGATATTAATGCGAATTATACCAGTTAACCATACTTTTCGCTTTTTCGCACAGTCAACAGTTCATTTTCCAGAGGGCAAACATGCATTTTCTGAAGAGAAGGGCAAGAAAAAATGGCGAAAGTGAGGTTTCGCCGGTAGTTGGCGTGATGCTGATGCTGGTGGTCACCATCATCATCGCGGCAGTCGTCAGCGGATTTTCAGGCAGACTGATTGATGGAAATAATGCAAAGGCACCATCGCTTACGATGGATGTAAAGATATCAAACACGGGAAGCTGGATCGGTAGTGGATTTACTGCAACGGTAACGAGCGTGAGCGATCCGATCCCGACAAAGGACATCAAGCTCGTGACCTCATGGAAGACCGCCAGCAGAACTACCGGGGCTACGGTATCCGGTGGCAACACATCAATGCCGCTGGTCAATAATGTCGTAAGTCCCCAGATAGTAACCGGAACCTCCTGCGGAACGAATCCTGTATCCAGTAATGCACCCTATGGGACAGGCAGTGGCGTTACCGGTGGAAACGGCGCACAGAGCCTGACCGATCCATTTGAACGGCCGGCCCAGCAGTTCGGCAATTATACACTGACACAGGGAACCGGTCTGGTTGCATTACCCTACGGGAGCTGTTTTGCAAATGCAATCGGTACTGCATCGGCCCAGAGCGATGGCGGTGGATATGGTGTCTCGACAAAGTACACCTATACGTCTGGAGGTGCCTTCGCCAGCGGTGAGGTAGATGCTGCCCAGGCGGTTCTCGGGACCGGGTGGGAGAACCTCAAAGCTGGCGACACAGTGAACGTAAAAATCGTTCATATCCAGACCGGCAAAGTAATCGTCGACAAGGATGTCACGGTAACGGAGGGGTGAGACAAACATGACAAAAAAAACCAAAGAGAATGCAGTCTCGCCGGTAGTAGGCGTAATGCTGATGCTTGTCGTCGTCATTATTATCGCGGCAGTCGTCTCGGCTTTTGCCGGCAGTGCGGTCAGCGGCCAGAAAAAAACACCGCAGGCAACCATCCAGGGAAAATTCAGTATAGCCAGCGGTATGGAGATTACGCATGCCGGGGGAGATGCCCTTGCTACAAACGATCTGGTTTTCACAATAAGGAACAGCCCGGTCTTCGGAACAAACCTTGAAGAGAGAACGGCACAGATCCTCGGAAAAGCAAATATTACCGATGGGACCGGCCAACCGCTTGACAATGGTGACGGCAGTACGAACGTCACATCGTTTAAATCCGGGGATACCCTGTATATCAACTCCTCGTATATACGGTGCGATTATCTCCAGCCCGGTATCGCACCTTCGGATTATACCACCTCCGGCTCCAGATCCTCCCGTGACGGGTATACTTACACGGGGTCTGAAACGTCATTATGGGGCCTCTGTTTCAAGAACAACGATAATGTCGGCAAGACGTTCTATCTTGACATCAGCGACAAGAACGGACACCTCATCTCAAGAAGCGAGGTAACGATCTCCGGATAAACGGGGGAAGAGCCAATGAAAAACCAGAACGATACGGCTGTTTCTCCGGTAGTTGGGGTAATGCTGATGCTCGTTGTCGTGATCATCATCGCGGCAATCGTAAGCGGATTCTCCGGGGGATTGATCGGAGGAAATACTCAGAAAAACCCTACCCTTACCATGGATGTGAAGATCGCAAACTCCGGCTCATGGACATCGAGCGGGTTTTCCGCAACCGTCACCGGGGTGAGCGAGCCCATACCCTCAAGCGATCTCAAAATTATTACATCCTGGAAAACACGGATGAAAAATAATGGCGGGGTGGCCAATGACGCCCTCAGTCAGACTGCCAATGGCACGCTCTTTACCGGGGGCAATACAACGGTCGGAGGAATAGCAAACGTTTATGTGATAGAACCGGATACGGGCGACACTGACTATAGCATTGCGCCCTATGGATTCGGCATACCTACGGTAGCCGGGCAGGCAGCTGTTCCCCAGAGTCTGGAAACGCCGTACAAATATACCGATCAGCAGTTCGGGAATTATACCCTCACTCCGGGGATCAGCCTTAGTGCAAGACCTTATGGGAGCATGGGGGACGGGACCGGGGATGCTTATACCAGCGGGTATGGTATCAAAAATTCCTATGCATACACCACTGACAGCAAGCAGTATTCCGATCCCATGCAAGCCGTTCTCGGCTATGGCTGGGAGGAACTCCGGGCCGGTGACATCGTCACCGTGAAGGTCATCCACGTCCCGAGCGGAAAGACGGTCTTTACCAAAGATGTCGCTGTGACGGAGGGATGAGGGGTCATGACAAGAAGCTCTACAGAATACGCAGTCTCGCCGGTAGTGGGGGTGATGCTGATGCTTGTCGTCACCATTATCATCGCAGCAGTGGTCGCCGCGTATGGCGGAGGCATTGCCAGCGGACAGTCCAGAACGCCACAGGCAAATGTCAAAGGTATCTTTAGTGTCTCTGATGGAATGACCATCACGAATGCAGGCGGGGATTCCCTGCCGGTAAAAGATCTGGTCTTCACGATTCGCGATGGCCCGACATTCGGGGCAAACCTCGAATCCTCTACTGCCCAGAACCTCAACATGACAACGATACTGGTGAAAACCTCAAGAACCAATGGCCGCGGAGAAATGCCGATGAGAACCGGTGACGGAACCCTGTATATGTCTTCGTTTAATCCCGGGGACATCGTAAGGATTGCTGCTACAGACACCACCTGCAACCGGTTCCAACCGGCTGTCGCGCCAACGGATTTTTCAACATATGTTGCAGCTGACGGGTATACCTACACCGGCTCGCAGAGTGCCTCGTGGTCGTACTGTATCAGGAACCAGGACAACATTGGCAAGAGTTTTGTGCTCGAAGTAAGCGATACCGCCGGACGAACAATCTCGAAAAGCAGTGTGCTGGTTACCGCATAAATTTCACCATAAAGGAGGTCAGGCAGTAAAATGAAGAGAAAAGAACGATCTGGTCCCTATTACCGGGGGCTGGTACAACAAGAAAAACGCTACAGTGCCGTTTCACCCGTGGTGGGCGTCATGCTGATGCTTGCCGTTGTAATTATCATAGCAGCTGTTGTCAGCGGATTTGCCGGCGGACTGATCGGCCAGGGCAGCGGCCAGAAGGCGCCGACCCTCTCCATGGACGTGCAGATTTCGAACTCCGGGTCCTGGCGGGCCTCGGAAATATCCATGGACGTAACCGGAGTAAGCGAACCGATCCCCACCCGGGATCTCAAGATCATTACATCGTGGACCACGACAGTAAAGGATAATTATTATGCCCAAGGTCAGGACGAATATGGCTATCTTGATGGTAAATACCAATTAATCCGGGCCGGCACTTCAATTCCCTCTACCGGAGGTGTCATCCTCAATCTTCCAAACGGCACGATATATCGTGGCGGGGCAGTGGTCCTGCCGGGTATCTCAAATTCGTACACGGGAAAAACCGCAGTCAGTGTAGCACCGTATGGGTTCGGGCCCGGCGTCAGTACTGCCATAAATAATACCGTCTCGGAAACAGTCGGTTACTATAATCCGACTAGTGGTGTTTCCTATGATTCGGTAGGGCCAAAGGTTCCCGTTTTCAACTGGCAGAATTTCCCGGTAACTCATTTCGGTAACTACAGCCTGGAGCAGGGAACGGTACTTATGGCCGAGGCAGGAGGGAGGTGTATTTACTTTCCGGCACTTGGAGGATACCCGGAAGATACAACGTATAACAAAGGGGGATATGGCAGTTTTACCGGTAACGGTATGAGAGCAGTACCTCATCCATATACGTATGCAAGCAGAAGTGGGGTCTATGTCGTGTATACCGGTACCAAGACCATACCCTCAGAAATTATCCAGGACGGGGGACAGGTTGACGGCATGCAGGCTTTACTGGGCATAGGGTGGGAGAATCTTCGGGCCGGGGACATCGTGAATGTAAAGGTCGTCCATACTCCGACAGGGAAAACGATCTTCGACAAAGATGTCGTTGTGAGCGATTCATGAGGTGGACAGGGATGGACACACATACTACTAGGGCTACTAGGGCAGTCTCTCCGGTGGTTGGCGTGATGCTGATGCTTGTCGTCACTATCATCATCGCAGCAATCGTCTCCGCATTCGGGGGAGGACTTGCAAGCAGCCAGACCAAGACACCGCAGGCAAAGATCACAGGCACATTTAGCATATCAGGAGGTATGACAATCACTCATTCAGGAGGAGAGGCAATCCCCCTTAACGATCTGGTTTTCATCACGCAGAACGGTGATGGATTCGGACCGAACGCTCAAAAGACAACCACGCAAAAACTGGAATTAAGCCTCATTACGGACAAGGACGGGAATCCGGTATTTACAACGGACAAGATCGCTGGAAAAACATCCTTCAACCCCGGTGACACGCTCTATATCAGCGTATACAACTGTACGTGCAGTATCCTGCAGCACTCGGTATCCTCCCCGATGTTCCAAAACACCGAACAGGGGGATAGAACCCATTGTTATGATGCTAATGGGCCTTGGGACTGGGAAAATAATCCTCTGTCATATTCCGGTGGATGCCCTGCACTCTGGCAACTCTGTTTCCGCAATCCGGATAACGTCGGCAAGGTTTTCCTCCTCCAGACGAGCGATAAGAGTGGTAATGTGATCTCCAAAACTGATGTGAAGATCGTACCATAACTCACAATACCGGGAGAGCCAATGGGCTTATACGTACGGTGAAGAGAAACAACGGCAGCCTTGGATTTATCGAAGGAGATACATCCTCACCTACCAGAACTTTTTTTTTAATTTGCCAGGACAAACAGTCTGCAAATGCAACATCTCATTCGATAAATCAACAAATTGCCTCTGCAACAGAGAACATTCAAACTCATGGACCAACGTTCTCGTCACCAAATGAAGAAATGAATCTTTTTTTTCTATTTTACGGTTTTGCCTATATTTTTTGCCTATATTGGCAGGAAAAATCGATCATAATAGCGGTTCGGCTATTCTTCAGATCGAGAATAGTCGGTTAAAACCAGGGCCCAACAAATCATCCCGATCCACAGTGAGGACAGAGACGTAACTCTGTCATAGGGATCTTCCCGGACTCCCGGATCCGGCATCCCTCTGACCCTGCATAAGGAGTCAATATGGTGGTAGAATTTTCAAAGTATTAAGGATCCATATGGGATTTTTAACCTCCCGTTATAAAAACAAAAATCCGAAGAAATATAGCCCGGATTTTTTCCATTTCCGCAGGTGATCTGCACGAATTCCGCAGTTTTTCGGCGTCTCGAAAATTTAGACCAAATTACAAAAACCTTGTAATATCCACCGTTTGCTAAAATAAGCCCAATTCAAAACAGGGGCACATAACGGGGGATGTGTCCTCC
>Ga0172381_10006221_pt1 | contig 11993 bp, 21 predicted proteins | sample Leawel6488metaG_FD_119754 | JGI IMG/M metagenome (GOLD analysis project Ga0172381, IMG submission 119754) | Leachate microbial communities from a municipal landfill in Southern Ontario, Canada - Leachate well 64-88 metaG | ecosystem: Engineered > Solid waste > Landfill > Unclassified | place...
AGCTTCAGAAAGAGAGTTATCAATTATATCCTTAATTATTTCGTTAATCTCATCTTGAGAAAGCTCTTTCCCATTCATTTTATTCTTAATATAAATTAAACTTTTTGGAGTTGGAGATAAATCAACATCCACTTTCTGCCCGGCATGAAGATTCATTCTCTCTCTAACTTCTTCGGAAATCCCAAGTTCATTTTCTTTAACAAAGTTAGGCGAGATGTCCACAATAGTTGAAACATGCTGCGGACTAGAAGAAATTGTTTTTATCTGAATCCTTCCTTTTGTTTTTACTCCAATGATATTTGCTGTTCTTTCATTAAGAATTACTACCGGAATTCCGGCTGACAGTTTAAGAAGTTTTATTTTTAGCTCCATAAGATTATTCCTGTTTGATTAAAATTCCTAAAAGAGGTTTATTTTTGTAAACTCCGATTAGGGTAATCAAATAAGCGAGGATTAAAGGTCCGATTATAATTCCAAGAACTCCGAATAAAAGTAATCCGCCAATTGTTCCAAGTAGTGCAATAGCAGTGTGCAGTTTAGCCCGCTTAGCTACAAGCATTGGTCTTAAGAAATTATCAATTGTGGATGAAAGTATTGTGAAGATTAAAATCCCTATTGCTGAAAAGGCATCTCCTCCAATAATAAGAGAGATTACAACGGGAACTCCAACTATTGCTGGACCAATAATAGGAAATATTCCTGCAACAATTGAGATGAGAGCCAATACTAAAGCGTTAGGAATATTAAAAACAAAAAGACCAATTGCAAGAACAACTCCCTGAATTGCTCCTATAACTACCTGCCCAAATAATACTGAAGAGGTAATTTCTTTGGTTGAATTAAATAATTTTTTAACAACTTCGTCGGAAAAAGGAAGTATTTCTTGTATAGCTTTTGTAATTTTTTCCTTGTCTTTAAGAGCATAATAGAAAGTAAAGAACAAAACAAATATGTGCATTAATATTGAAGGAAGTTCAAGAACAAGATTTGAAAGATAATTCATAAGAGAATTTGTTGCTTTTGTAATAAAACCCTGAAGGATTGAACCTATTTGCTCTGAAGATTCTTGTGATGCAAATAAAGAGGGAAGAATTCCTTTTAATATTGAAACTAAATCCATACTTTGAGAAGCCCGGTAAATCTTGATTGATTCATCAATAAGTACTGGAGTCAAAAACCAGAGAAGAGCTATAATTATTAAAAGTAAAAAAGCACATAAGATGAATGCAGTAAATCCTCTGCTTTTTATAACTTTAAGAAGTTTATTATAAACGGGATAAAAGATAAATGCAAGAACAAATCCTCCAATCATTGCAAGAAGAACTGGTTTTAAAAGAAAAAATGCGAGGACAAGCAGAGCTAAAAAAATTATTGCTGTGGTAAATTTCTTAAAATAATTCTCTTCCATCTTTTTATAAATAAATAGAGAGAAAGAAATTTAAAAACTCTTCTATAAGAAAAATTTATAAGCAAAACTAAACATTCCTTCTTTATGAATTTTATAAAAAAGGTGTTTGACAAAAACCCCGACAATGATGTGCATCTGCAGTTTCAGAAATTCAGCAGAGGAGAGTTCAGAAACAGGGCAATGATTAAAGTAAAAAAGGTCAAAGAGAAGTACACAATTAATACTACTGCAGAATTTGCCAATGAACTTGTAAAAACCTTGGCAGAAAAATTGGGAAAAGAGAAGGCACAGGTAACTGGGGGAATAATCTCAACTGTAAACCTTAAAGAGCTCCCAGAATATAAGGAATTCCTAAAAAGTGCGACTGTTAAGCAGTTTCAAGGAGTAAAAAACTTCCAAATTAACAGCGAAATGGAAGGCGATGAAATAGTAAAAATAGTTAACGCGTTTCCCAAAGCATTTTTTGCGCTTTCTTTTAGTGCAGGAGATTCTATCCTAAAGATAAAGCCAAAAGCACCAAAATCTTCAAAACCAAAGAATAAAGATGAAGCACCCAATCCAGATTTCTGCAAGTTGATAACAACTGATGAAAAGCTTGCAAAAGAATTCCTTTTTGAAAATGTAACTTTTAAAGATGCAGAGGCAAGACATGATTTTTACATTGATTCTATAGTTATCCCCGATGAAATAAAAAATGAAAAAGACTTTGCTATAGTCAGAGAAAAATCTCATAGAAAGGGAAGAATTGTAAGAAGAACAATTATTGACGGCAAGGAAAACAGTGTAGAAGTTGAATTTGAGGCGTAAGAAGATTTATAAACAAACTTTTTCTTCATATTTTATCCAGGGTAGTTAAAAATGATTTCCGCTATTGATAAATATAACATAAAATGGCACCACCAAGTTCACCAGGAAAAGGAAGCATGCAATATTGGCCAAGAAAAAGGGCCAGAAAGATATTGCCTAGTCCGAACTGGAAGGCAATAAAAACTAATTCTACAAAGAAACTTAAAGGATTTATATGCTATAAAGCTGGAATGGCTTCTGCTTTTGTAAAAGATGACACTCCAGACTCAATGACTAAAGGAAAGAAGATAATTGTTCCTGTTACAATAATTGAATGTCCTTCAATGAAAATATTTTCTATAAGATTATACAAAAACGGAAAAGCAAAGAAAGATATTCTTGCTGAAAATCTGGATAAGGAATTAAAGAGAGTTGTTAAACTTCCCAAAGTTTCAAAGAAAACAGAGGATTTTGGAAATGATTTTGATGATTTAAGAATTATTTGCTATTCTATTGTAAAAAAGACAAATATAAAGAAAACTCCTGACTTAAGTGAACTTGCAATTGCAGGAAGCCTTGAAGATAAAATTCAATTTGTGAAAGAGAATAATGGAAAGGAGATTTATATTTCAAGTGTTTTTGAAAAAGGAAACCTTGTTGATTTTAGAGGATTAAGCAAAGGAAAAGGATTCCAAGGTCCAGTAAAAAGATTTGGAATTACTTTAAAATCCCATAAATCTGAAAAAGGACAGAGAAGACCTGGAGCTATTGGTTCATTCCATCCAGGAAGAGTGCTTATAACTGCACCAATGGCAGGACAACTTGGAATGTTCACAAGAATAATGCTTAACAATAAAATTCTTGATATGGGAAAAGCAGAAGAAAAATTCAAGGGAATACTTAACTTTGGAGATGTCAAGACAGATTATATTCTTGTTGCAGGAAGTGTTCAGGGACCTGCAAAAAGACAGCTTATTGCAACAACAGCATTAAGACCAACAAAAAAACAATTAAAGAAAAATTATGAATTATTGGAGATAAGATAAAATGACAAAATCAAAAATATTAGATATTAACGGAAAGGAAAAAGGAACAATGGAACTTCCAGCTTTCTTCTCAGTAAAAGTGAGAGAAGATATAGTTGCAAAAGTTCTTGAAGTTGAAAAAGTAAAACAGCCTTATTCTCCTTCTCCTGTTGCAGGAAAACAGAACTCTGCAAGCGGTAATATTCAGCACACGAGAAGCGTGTGGAAAACAATGCAAGGAAAAGGAATCTCAAGAGTTCCAAGAAAAATCATGTCAAGAAGAGGAAGCCAGTTCAACTGGGTTGGTGCTGAAATTCCAAATGCAAGAGGTGGAAGAAGAGCTCATCCTCCAAAAGTGGAATCAATGATTAATACTAAGAAAATAAACAAGAAAGAACTTAGAGCAGCATTAATCTCTGCATTAAGTGCAACAGGAAATGAAAAACTTGTAAGTTTGAAATATGAAAGACTAAACGACAAGAAACTTTCAGGATTGCCATTAATAATTGAACAAAAAATTCTTTCTTTAAAAACAAAAGAATTAATTTCAAGCCTTAAGAAAATCTTAGGAGAAGATTTATTTGAAGTTTCATTGCAGAAAAAAAAGATTAGAAGTGGAATTGGAAAATTAAGAGGAAGAAAATACAAGAAAAATGCAGGACTTCTTCTTGTTGTCGGAGAAAAAGAAAATATCAAGACAAATGTTATTGAAGTAAAAAAAGCAAAAGGACTAAATGTTACTGATTTGGCTAACGGCGGAGTTGGAAGACTTACAATGTATACAGAACAGGCAGTTAAAGAATTAGGAGAGAAAATAAAATGATCCTTAAACCAATCGTAACAGAAAAAGCAGTTATGCTTATTGAAAGCCAGAATGTTTTAGAATTTGAAACAGAAAAAGAAAGAACAAAGACAGAGATTAAACAAGAAATTGAAAGATTATTCAAAGTTAAAGTTGATAATATAAGAACACTTGTTCAGGGAAACAAGAAATATGTTTATGTTAAATTAAAAAAAGAATTTCCTGCTATTGACATAGCATCGAAATTAGGATTAATATAATATGGGAAAGCGAATAATTGTTCAGGCAAGAGGGCATGGAAGTTTTAGTTACAGAGTTAGAAGAAGCGCTTTTAGAATCAAACTAAAATATCCAAGAGCTTTAACTGGAGAAGGAGAAGTTATTGAATTAAAAGATTCAACAGGACATAGTGCTCCATTAGCAAAAATAAAATATAGTGAAGGAACTTTTTTTATGCCTGCATGCAAAGGAATGGCTGAAGGACAGAAAGTTCAATTTAATGGCGAAGAAGTTAAGGATGGAAATATTATGCAATTAAAAAATGTTCCAATAAAAACAAAAATATACAACATAGAATCAAGGCCTGGAGACGGCGGAATTTTCATAAAATCAGCAGGAGGCAATGCTGAAGTAACAAGAATTTCGGGAGATGATGTTTTAGTTTTAATGCCTTCAAAAAAAGAGAAGAAATTCAATGGAAAATGCAGAGTAGTTATCGGAGAAATTGCAGGAAGCGGAAGACAAGACAAACCAATTGTTAAAGCTGGCAAGAGTTTTTATATTAAGAAATCAAGAAATAAATTGTGGCCGAGAACATCTGCTGTAAAGATGAACGCCATAGATCATCCATTCGGTTCTGGTAGAGGAAAGAGAATCAAGAGCAAGATTGCGAAGAGAAACGCACCTGCTGGAGCAAGAGTTGGATTAATCAGACCTGCAAGAACAGGTAGGAAGAAAAGATAATGATAATTGAATCAACAAAAAAAGCATTTACATATAAGGGAAAAACAATAGATGAGCTGAAAGCTTTAGATGTTCGTGAATTTGCAAAATACCTTAAGTCAAGACAAAGAAGAGTTGCATTAAGGCAGTTCCAAGAAATTGAAAATTTTGTAAGCAGAACAAAAAAGAAAGCAGAGAAGAATAAAGCAATAAGAACACACAAAAGAGCACTTATAATCGTACCTCAAATGGTTGGGTTAAAAATTGCAATTTACAACGGACACGAATTTTTCCCTGTTGAAATATTAAAAGAAATGCTTGGACACAGATTAGGAGAATTCGCACCAACAAGATCAAAAGTTAAACACGGAGGAGCCGGAGTTGGAGGAACAAAGGGCTCTAAATCCAAGAAGAAATAAACATGGAAAAAGATTATAATCCACAACAGAGAAACAGCAAAGCAATGCAGAAACAGGAAAATGCAGAGCAGAAAGTTGAAATTGCCGAAAATAAAAAAGTTGAAGATAAGAAAACCGAAGACAAGAAAGAAGCAAAAGTAGAGAAAAAAATAATTAAGAAAGTTAAAAGAGACGAAGCAAGTGTCAATGGAGTAAGTCTTCCAATCTCAACAAAAGATTCAACAGCTATATGCAGATTTGTAAAACACAAATCAATTGATAAAGCAATTTCAGATTTGGAATTAGTTGAAAAACTAAAGAAAGCAATTCCTATGAAAGGAGAAGTTCCTCACAGAAAAGGAAAAGGAATTATGGCAGGGAGATATATGACAAAACCAGTTGGATTTTTTATTAGAATGCTGAAGAACCTGAAAGCAAATGCTAACATGAATGAAATGGAAGAACCAATAATAACAGAAGCTGTTCCAAACAGAGCATCAAGACCTTATGGAAGAGGTGGAATGAAAAGGAAAAGAACACATATTTTCATCAAAGTAGTTGAGAAGAAAAAACTTGCTGAATTAAAAAGTAAATCAAAGAAAAAATAAACTAACATGGAAGAAAGACATATCGTAAAATTCAAGAAAGATGAATTCGCAATCAAGGAATATGTGAAAGCAATACTTGGAAAGGGAAAAGTAAGCAAGGTAAAGATTGAATACACTCCTATTGGAGAAAAAGTAATAATTTCAACAAACAAACCAGGACTTATTATTGGTAAGAGGGGAGAAAAGATAGATGATTTGACAAATGTATTAAAAGCAAAGTTTAAGCTTGAAAATCCAAGAATTGAAATTGATGAGATAACAAAACCTGAATTTGATGCTCAAATTATTGCAGATGAAATAGCATTAGGGCTTGAAAGACTTGGTCCATTAAAATTCAAAGTTATTGCTTATAAGAACCTGCAGAGAATAATGAATGCAGGAGCTTTAGGTGCTGAAATTGTTCTTGGAGGAAAACTTCCAAGTTCAAGAGCTAAGACATGGAGATTTATCCAAGGATATTTAAGAAAAGTTGGAGACACAGCAAAAGTAGTTGATAAGGCAAAAGCTGTTGCACAAACAAGGCCTGGAACAGTAGGAGTTAAGGTAAGCATACTTTCACCAACAGCTATTTTAAGTGATAAAATAACATTAAATCCTGAGATAATTGAAAAACTTAAAGTGAACTCAATTTCTGTTGAAGAAGAGAACGAAGAAGAAACAAAAACAAGGAGAAAGAAGAAATGAGATTAAAATCAAAAGATATTCAGAAAATGGGAAAAGAAGAAAAAATGAAAAAAATAGAAGAATTAAAATTTGAATTAATAAAAGCAAAAACACACGCATCAAAGACCGGAACATCAAAAGCAAAAGAAATTAAAAAAACAATTGCAAGAATACTTACACTCAACAATACCGAAAATAAAAATTCGAGTAAGACGGAGAATCACAAATAAAAATGACAGAACTCATTAAAATTCGTTCAGCACAAATAAAATTTGTTGAGCAAATTTCATAATGGAAATATGTCCAAAATGCGGGCTTCCAAAACAAGCCTGCGTGTGTGAAAAAATCGCGAAGGGTTCGCAGAATATCAAAGTGACCGCCGAGAAGAAAAGATACGGCAAGTATGTCACTATTGTCAGCGGACTAAGTGGAGTAGACGTGAAAGAAACTGCAAAAGCTTTGAAAAACGAGCTTGCCTGCGGAGGAACTTTCAGAAATGACGAAGTTGAACTTCAGGGAGATCACAGGAAGAAAATAAAAGAAGCTCTTGTGAAACTCGGATTCAACCCAGAAACAATCGATTAGGGGGTTCTTTTGAAAAAAGAACCTACCGTGGTAGAAAACCTAAAGAAGCATGGTAGAAACGCGAGATAAAACTCACACAAAACACAAACAAGAAAATGAAGAAAGAAGAAAACAAAAAAATGAAAGAAGAAAAAACAATAGTCGGAGCTGACTGCCACGATATTAAATGTCCTATTCATGGAGCTTTAAAAGTTAGAGGAAGAATCTTTGAAGGAACAGTTACAAAGAAATTTCCGACAAGAGTAGTAATTGAATTTGAAAGAAGAATTTATTCAAGAAAATATGAAAGATACTTCAAATCAAAAACAAAACTTCATGCAAGACTTCCAAAATGCATTGAATCACAAATCAATTTAGGAGATTTAATAAGCATTCAAGAATGCAGACCTTTAAGCAAAATTATACATTTCGCTGTAATTAAAAAAATAAAAAACGCCGGAGAAAGATAATGAAAGCAAATAAAATATTTTCAATCATCTGCCACAGGAGTGTCAAATGAAAGCAATAAGTGCGAGAGCAACACGAGGACTGAACATCGGAGCAATTATGGTTGCTGCTGACAATAGCGGAGCAAAGGTTGTTAAATTAGTTTCAGTCAAGAGAGGAAAAAGTACAAAGGGAAGACAGCAGTACGCAAAGATTGCTGACTGGGTAAAAGTGAGTGTTCAAAAAGGACTTCCCGATATGAAAGGAAAAGTATTTGATGCTGTTTTAGTAAGGCAGAAAAAATCATATAGAAGACTTACTGGAGAAAGAGTTGCATTTGAAGATAATGCAGTTGCTTTATTAAAAGATGAAAAGGGAAATCCAAAAGGAACTCAAATTAAAGGAGTAGTTGCAAGGGAGGTATTGGAGCGATGGTCATCAGTAGCTAAAATCGCTTCATCAGTATACTAAAAATGAAAAATAAATTCAGTAAACATTGGAAGGCGAGCACACAGCCAAGAAAACAAAGGAAATACACAGCTAATGCTCCATTGCATATAAAGAAAAAAATGCTAAGCACAAATCTTTCAAAAGAATTAAGAAAGAAATTCAAGATAAGAAATATTGAAGTAAGAAAAGGAGATACTGTAAAAATTATGAGAGGAAAATTCAAAAAGAAAACAGGAAAAATAATTGAAGTAAATGTAAAAATTTCAAAAGTGAAGATTGAAGGAATTCAGGTTAAGAAGCAGGATGGAAGCAAAGCAAATGTAAGATTATGGCCTTCAAACCTTCAAATTATAGAATTAAATACCGACGACAAAAAAAGAATGAAAAGAATGAACAAAACAGAAAAATCAGAATCAAAAAAAGAAGAAAATAAAACTAAGGAGGAAAAAAAGTAAATGGCAGGACACTTAATGAGGCAGGAAGTTCCAAGAAAATGGCCAGTTGAAAGAAAAGGAACAACTTACATAGTAAGACCTAAATTTGGAATTCAAGATGGAGTTCCTGTATTGGTCATATTAAGAGAAATAACAAAACTTGTCCAGAACAGAAGAGAAGCAAAGAGAATAATCCATGCAAGACAGATACTGGTTAATGAAAAGCAAGTAAAGGATGAGAAATTAAATGTTCTATTCCTTGACACTATAAACATTCTTCCATTAAAAAAATGTTACAGACTTGAACTGTCTGACAATGGAAAATTCAAATTAGAAGAAATAAAGGAAAATGAAGCAAACAGGAAAGTTGCTAAGATTACAAACAAAAAGCTCCTTAAAGGAAAAAAACTTCAGCTTAATTTAAGTGATGGAAGAAACTTCCTTTCTGACATTAAATGCAGTACAAATGATTCAGTTTTAATCAACTTAAAAGAAGGAAAAATTGAGAAATGCCTTCCATTAAAAGAAAAAGCAAAAGTGACTGTTTATTCAGGAAAACATATTGGAAAGAAAGGAGAAATCATCGGCTTTAATACTGAAGACGGAACAGCAAAAGTAAAATCAGAAGACAAAGAAATGAATATTTTAATTAAACAATTAATTGTAACAGAATGAAAACAGAAAATAAGATGAGAGAAATAAAAGTAGAGAAGGTTGTTCTAAATGTAGGTGGAACAGCAGAACAACTTGAAAAGGGAGTTAAACTGCTTAAATTGATAACTGGAAAAGTTCCTGCAAAGATGAAGTCTCATAAAAGAATTCCTGCATTTGGAGTAAGACCAAATCTGGAAGTTGGAGCTGTTGTTACAATAAGGAAAGAAGCAATTGAAACACTTAAAAGAATGCTCACTGCAATAGAAAATAGATTAAGAACAAAACAGATAAGCACAAACAATTTTTCATTCGGAATAAAAGAATATATAGAAATTCCTGGAATGGAATATCAAAGAGATATTGGAATAATGGGAATAGATGTTACAGTAGTATTCAAAAGAGCAGGAAGAAGAGTTGGACAAAAGAAAACTAAAACTGGAAAAATTCCTGCAAGACAAAAAATAAGCAGTGAAGAAATAATTAAATTTATGAAAGACAACTTTCAGACAGAGTTCAGATGACAGCATCAGATTGGAAAAAGATAACAAAACAACTTAAGAACAAACCAGCTAAAATGGAAAAGTTTCTTAAGCATAACAAGCCAAAAGATAGAACAACAGGAATTGCATCTCAAAAATGCGAGAGATGCGGAAGATTCAATGCTCACATCAAATCATACGGATTAAATTTATGCCGACACTGTTTCAGAGAAATCGCAACAGAAATCGGATTTAAAAAATACAGTTAAACAAGGAGAAAAATAAAATGTCACAAGATTTAGTGTCAGATGCACTTAACATGATGAAGAATGCAAAGAAAGCAGGAAAAGAAACAATAGAGATAACTAGAATTTCAAATCTGCTTATTGAAGTTCTTAAAATCATGAAACAAAAGAATGCAATAAAAAAATATAAGATTGATCCTAAAGAGAAAAGCGTTGAGATAACTTTAGGGGACATTTCAGAATGCAAAGCAATAAAGCCTAGATTTACAGTTGGAAAAAATGAACTTGAAAAATATATGAGAAGATATCTTCCTGCAAGAGGACTTGGAGAAATGATAGTCTCAACAAACAAGGGTCTTATGACTCATGAAGAGGCAATAGAAGAAGGAATCGGAGGAAGCTTAATTGCTTATTTCTATTAAACATGAAAAAAGAAATTATCAAAAAAATTGAAATCCCAGAAGGAGTGGATGTTTCTTTAGAGGGAACTAAGGTTACTGTTCAGAAAGATGGAAAGAAAAATGAAAGAGAATTTGACCTTCTTGGTGTAGGAATGAAAAAAGAAGGAAATGAAATAGTACTTGAAGAAAAAAAAGCCTCAAAGAAAGAAAAGAGAAGAATGAATACTGTTGCTTCACATATAAAAAATATGATTAAAGGGATGCAGGAAAAATTTGAATACAAGTTAAAAGTTTGTTTCAATCATTTCCCAATGACTGTTGAAGTAAAAGGAAATGAAGCTATCATAAAAAATTTCCTTGGAGAAAGATCACCAAGACATGTAAAAATTCCTGCAGGAGCAAATGTTAAGGTGGATAAGGAGATAATTACTGTAGATTCATATGATAAGGAAATTGCAGGGCAAGCAGCTGCAAATTTTGAAAATGTAACAAGAATTACTGACAAGGACAGAAGAATTTTCCAAGATGGAATATTTATCACAAGTAAATGTGGAGAAGAAATATAATGCCAAGATTAAAATTTTTAAGAAGAAATTGGAGTAAAGCATCAAGACTTGGAAAAGGAAGAAAGAAAAAGCAAATCTGGAGAAGTCCAAAGGGAAGACACAGCAAGACAAGAGGAGAAAGAAAGGGATATCCAGCAATAGTTAAGATAGGATACAAACAAGAAGAACAGACCAGAGGACTTGTCGAAGAGAAAAAACCTATTTTAGTATTTAATATTAAAGACCTATTAAAAGTTGAAAAAGGACAGATTGCAATTTTAGGAAATGTTGGTCAAAAGAGAAAACTTGAACTTGCAAAGAAAGCAAAAGAAAAAGGAATTCAAATTTCAAACTTAAATGTTGAAAAGGCTTTGAAAAAATCAGAGAAGAAACAGAAATTCAAAGCAGAACAAAAGAAGACAGTTTTAACAAAAAAAGAAGCTAAGGAAGAGAAAAAAGAAAGCAAAAAGGAAGAATCTGAAAAGAAAGCGGAGGAAAAGAAATGAACCTTAAAAAGAAAAAACAATTAGCAATGAGAACATTCGGCGTAGGAGAAAAAAGAATCATGTTTGTTCAGCCAAGGCTTGAAGAGATAAAAGAAGCTTTAACAAAACAGGATATGAGAGACCTTTACAAAGACGGAGCAATTATAATTAAGCCAATCAGCGGAAGAAAAAAAATTGAAAAGAAAAAGAAAAGCAGAAGCACAGGAAATGTGAGAAAGAAAGTTAATAAGAGAAAACAGGAATATGTTGCACTTACAAGAAAACTTAGAAAATATTTGTATGAAATTGAAAGCAAATTAACAAAGAAAGAAAAGGAAGACTTGAGAAAAAAGATAAGAAATAAGTTTTTCACAAGCAAGTCAGATTTTAAAAACTATATTACAGGAGTAAGAAAATGAGAATAGACAAAAGAAGAAGAAGAGAATGCAAAACAGATTATGCAAAGAGACTTAAGCTTTTAAAAAGTGAAACTCCAAGAATCGTATTCAGAAAAACCAATAAATACATAATTGGACAGTATGTAACAAGCAATGAAGCACAGGATAAAATTGAATTAGGAGTTACATCAAAAGATTTAATGAAACAGGGATGGCCTAAAGAATTTGAAGGAAGCTTAAAATCAATAACTGCATCATA
>Ga0172381_10006222_pt1 | contig 11993 bp, 8 predicted proteins | sample Leawel6488metaG_FD_119754 | JGI IMG/M metagenome (GOLD analysis project Ga0172381, IMG submission 119754) | Leachate microbial communities from a municipal landfill in Southern Ontario, Canada - Leachate well 64-88 metaG | ecosystem: Engineered > Solid waste > Landfill > Unclassified | place...
AAAAATCAAATCCGTCTATAGCCGTGGCATCTTTGCTTATATTTTTTTGGCAAAACTCAATCTGTTCTTCAGAAATATCAATTCCATAATAATTTTTATAACCGCTTTTCTTCAAAAAATACAGGAATTGCCCGGTTCCGCATCCAACATCTAATATCTTTGTATTTTTATTTTCAGGCAGTAACCCTTTATAAAAATATCTATAGTATTTACTCGCTTTCTCCAACCCTTTTGGAGAAAGATCGTTTACATATTTAAAAAGTGAGTCTAAGTAATCCATTTTTAAAATTATTTTTGCTGATTAATAGATTATTTTTTTTCTTAAAAAACCGTATACGCTAATTCCTAAAAGGTATGAAGCCCCTAACGAAATTATTGCCCCATGAAGGCCGAATAACGGTATCAAATAAAAGCCTAAAATAACATTGAATAAAACCATGACAATACCCGATTGCGCTACAAGTTTAATTCCCAAAATTCCATGAGAAGCAAAAAGATAATCGTAAAGATTATAGCAAACTATCAGTATGCCTGTCACAACAAATTCTGTCATTAAATATACATCTATCGGGTATTTATTTCCATAGAGTTTTAGAATAATAAACTCTATAATGAAAAAAAATGGAACTCCGATTAAGAACAAATAAGGCATAAATTCATCAATCTTTTTTAATATTGATTTTTTATCTTTATGCCTTGAAGCCATAGGGAAAAAAACCGTAACAAACATCCCCAAAAGAACGCTCAATATTCCGGTTGAAGCAAAATAATAGGCATTATAAATTCCGACATCGTCTATAGTCAAATATTTATTTACTAATATCTTATTAAAATTTAGTAAAAAAACATAAGCAGCAGCCCCTACCGTCGCAAATGCCCCATATTTTATAATTTTTCTGAGCCAAACAGTATCCGCAAGAAAGGACAGATATTTGCGAAGATAAAAAATAATAGATAAAAAAATGGCGAAATAAGTGATGAAAGCAACATAAACTGAAATTTCAAAAGAAAAATTCTTGGTAAGAATAAAAAACAATATTAAAACTAGCATCAAGAATCCATCAAAAGCTTGAAAAATAGAAAGCTCTTTCATTTTATGCAACCCTCTCAACGCCTCAGTCCCAAAAACATGCATATTATAGAACAAAGCAAAAAAAATGGCGTACAACATTAAAGAAGAGGTTACGCCAAAAATTTTAGATATTTGAGCCGAAAAAACAAATAAGACAAAAAAAGAGACCACAGAAAGAACAGCGCAGATTAAGAGTGATGTTGATATTATCGCTGTTTGCCTTTTAATATCATCTTCTTCCGCGTTGTATTTTACCATGGCCGTGCCTATGCCTAAACTCATTGGAATATACAGAAACAGCGACAGCGACTGAACCAGACCATATTTCCCATATCCTTCCGGGCCAAGGAATCTTCCCATTAAAATCTGGGTAATAAACCCAAAAATTGCAGATAAGCCAAAGCCGATTGCTATATAATTAAAATTCTTTATAAAGATTTTAGTATTGCCAGCCGGTTCTCTTCTAAACAAAACCTCATAAAGCCAAAATACAACCTGTTCAATTTTATCAAATATTTTCATTTATTAAGCCTATTTGTATTTAAGTATTAAATCTATCGCCTGGCTTTTCAGATATTTATTTAAAACTTTAGCGTTTGGAACAATACAATGCCCGCCAATTGGCTTATTATCCACAAAAAGAACCGGCCTTATCACATTGTTCTTTTTCAATTTTGTATATCCTTCGTTATAGGTCTGGTTAAATTCTGTGACAGTTTGATTAAAATCCACTCCGAGCTTATCGCATGTTTTTTTCATTTCTTTGTGCCAGGCGATACACAAACCATAATATGTTGTACAAAATAATTTTGCCAGTTCGCTGGTTTTTGACGGATATACTAATTTTGTCTTTATGCCCAGGCTTTCCAGGTGTTTCTTTGCCATCTCTCCAGCTTTTTTATTGTCGGCTCCAACATATTTAACAAAAGTTTTAATTCCTTCATATAAATAAGGGTGCACCCCCCTGACCGGGCTATGCACAACCATACCGCCAAGTTTTTTTGTTGTGCCGGGAGCAACCGTAGAATGAATAATAATTAATTTTGGTTTTACTTTTTTTATTTCTTTTTTTACAATGGCTATAAATTTATCGCTGTACGGGATGCATATATGTAAAACATCCAATCCTAAAAGCCCGTCATCTCTGTTTAAGTCTTTAATCTTAGGGTTTTTATAAAATCTGGCAATTGCCTTGCCTATTTCCCCATATCCCAATATGCCTATATTTTTGGTATTATTTTTCATTAACTTTTGATAACAGCCAAGAAGAGCTTTGCACCTTGTCTCCTCCGACTCCATTGATTATTTTAATATTAAGCTCATCACAAATGCTTTTTTCAGGAATATTATCGGCATTCCTGTCTCCACCCTTGGCGAAAAAAAACTCTCCGGAATATGATTTCGCAATTATTTTCAAGCTTTCAACTACGCTATCATCCTTTCTATCAACCGCCAAAACAACGTCGTCTGCATACCTTAATGCCCTGATTATCTCAATTCTTTCTTGCTCTGGCATAAAAGCGGCAGCGCCTTTTATTTTCACCTGCTCGTCGTTATTAACAATCACGACTAAAAAATCACCCAATTGCTTTGCCTCCCTTATCAAGTTTATGTGGCCAATATGCAAAGGGTTAAAAAATCCTGAGGTTATGATTATTTTTTTATTGCTTTTTGCCACCATAGTTTGTATTATAAAAACAACTTCGGCATTTATATAAACATTTAATTTTTATATCATAAAACACTATGAAAATCAATCCAAATAATAAGACTGGAATTTGGGTTTACTGGGCCTATTTAATCGGTATTTTTTTGATTTTGGCGCTCCCCCTTTTAAACGCTCCTCCTCTGCTTTATCCCGCCGCCTGGGGAGGGTCCATTGTCTTTAGGATTATATTTTCCATTTTACTGTTTTTATTCAGCTGGGAACTTTTATTTAAAGAGGGCTATTTAAAAGAGACTATTGCAAAAGTTAAAAACATTCCGTGGCTAGTTTCCGGCGCATTAGCTGTTTTCACGGTTTTGGTTATTTTATCCACAATATTTTCTTTACAGCCATCATTCAGTTTTTGGGGCTCTCCTTCGCGCGGAGATGGGTCATTAAACCTTATTTTGTATATAGCATTCGCAATTTTTTGTTATCTGGCAGTTAAAAAAGAAGACTGGGGAAAGGTTTTTAATGCGGGCATTCTTTCGGCTATTTTGGTTTCCTTAATAGCTATAGCCCAGCAATTTAAAATTTTTGGAGGGGATTTCCTTGTTTCATATTCGTTGCGTCCGCCCTCAACATTAGGAAATGTAGACAGCTTGTCTACCTATTTGCTTCTTTTTACATTCTTAACTTTCTTTTTTGGCGTAAAAACAAAAAAGCTATACTTAAAAATATTTTATTTTGCTTCGGTGGCATTATTTTTGTTTGTCATATTTCTGGCGCTAAGCCGGGCGACTTTTTTAGGATTGGCGGCAGGGCTTGCCTGGATTTTTCTTTTTTACAATTTTAAGAATAAATCCTTAAATAAATCTAAAATTATTGCCGGGATACTATTGATAGCGCTGGCAGGAACCTTAATTTATTACGCCAACAGCCGTACTGTTTTTCCAAAAATAATTGAGCAAAATAAAGTCTTAACTAATTTTTTTACCCGTCTTTCGCTTGAGGCCTTTGCCCAGGGAAACGGCAGAATTTCAGGATGGAAAATTGCATGGGAAGGATTAAAAGACAAACCATTATTGGGCTATGGTCCGGAAAATTTTTCTGTTGCTTTTGACAAACATTATAATCCAAAATTCACAGACCTAAACACTTCAACCTTTGGGAACACTTGGTGGGACAGGGCGCATAATGTTGTTTTTGATATAGGGGTAACAATGGGAATTCCTGCTTTGATTGCCTATCTGTCTCTCTTTGTATTTTTGTTGTTGAGGCTTCAAAAAGAAAAAGGCATCGCTCCCTTGATGTGCCTTGGCGCGCAAGCAACTCTTATTGCCTATCTTGTCAATAATCTCTTCAGTTTTGATACATTTGGCACATATATTATCTTTTTCTTGATTATTGGCTATTCGTTTTATTTGATTTCAACAAATAACGAAGAAATTGAAAACCAGCCTTCTCCCGCAAAAAATAATAAACTTGCCGGCTACAAAAAAATCTTAATAGGATTTTTGTTTGCATTTTTGATATATTTTATTTGGGTATGCAATATCAATCCGTTAATTATAAACAACTACGTTAATTGGTCAGACTATTATTTGGAGAAAGAGAGTAAAGACGCTTGCAACAAATCAACTGAAAAAATAAACAAAGTCCTAAACAACCACAGCTTTTTAGATAATTATGTAAGGCTAAGATACTCCGATGTACTGCGTGTTTGCGTACAAAAAACTAGCAATAAACAAGAACAAATAAAATTTGCAGAAAAAGCAGTACAAATGGGGCAAGAAGAAGTAAAACTAAGGCCATATTATGTGAGGTCATGGATTTACCTTGGCTGGTTTAGCAGTTTTTTACTGCTGGAAAATCCTGCTGACGAAAACTTAAAAAAATTGTCTGTGGGGGCTTTTCAAAAAGCAGAAGAATTGGCGCCAAAAAGACCTGAAGTTTTTGATGAATGGGGAAAAATTTATTGGGCAACAAAAGAATATAATTTAGCGGAAGAGAAATTTAATAAATGCATTGAATTAAATCCAAACGAAAGCACCTGCTGGTGGGACTTGGCGCTGACTCAGATTTACCTGGGGAACCAAGACAAATCTAAAGAATACTTAGATATGGTTGAAAAAAATGGCTTTAAAATAGAGTCAGAAACCAGCCTTCTCCAATTAGCAAGCATATACACTAAGTTAGCTAATGCTTCTACTGCCGACAGCTTGCGATATTATCAAGATTTAGCAGTAATATACGAAAAATTAGTTACAAATGTGGATGGAAAAAATTTCCAATACCACGCTTCACTGGCTTTTATTTATAACAAACTGGGGCAACCGCAAAAAGCTGCCATAGAAGCTATCACTGTCTTTTATTTATCTCCTGAATCAAGAAAAAATATAGAAGAATTTATGAGGCAGAACAATTATTCTTTTGAAAAACCAAATGATTTTGACTATCATTTCTCTTTGGCAAAAAAATACTATCAGGAGAAAAATTATATTCAAATGAGGAACGAAGCTCTCATTGCCCTATATATTATGCCAGACTCAAGGGAAGAAATAAAATTGCTCCTAAGCAAGATTTTTTTATAAACTCGCTGGAGACAAAACAAAAAACCGCCTTAAGGCGGTTTTTTGTTTTGTCTCTCATAGCTCTTTTGCAAGAGGGTTGAGAGTCACATCATCCAATTAAGGATGCTGTAATGAGCCGCCGTAGATATTGCCTTTGAAGACAATGGCACCCATTGCTTGCGTAGCTGTGGCTGTTCCTACAGAGTAGGTGCAGTTTGCAGCTGTTGCCTGTAAGCTCAACTGGATTGAGTCGTATTGGGCTGAGAATCCAGATGTATCTCCTATTACATACAATTTCTTTGTAGTATTAGGTGCTATTACAAGCGAGTTTGTCCAAGTGGCGAAACATACGGATGTGCTGGTGATATCAGTGATATTTCCAGTACATGCTGCTCCGTCAACACCTGTGGCATAGGTTGTTCCTGCGCCATCGGTCAAAGTATATGTCCTGGCGGTTGATACGCTGGTGTTCATAGACTTTGAGATGTTTAAGAGTAACTTGCTGGATGCAGCGGTTGAGAATGTTACATCATCTCCGCCGTTTGTGTTTGAAACATCAAATATAGCAAGTTGTGTGTTTGCGCTTGGGTACAATACTCCTGATGGAGAAGCTGGTGATGTCGAAACAGCAAAGTATGGTCTTGCTTTTTCGATTGTCATAGCTGTTCCTGTAACCATTTCGGTTGAAGTCACAGGTGAACCCGAAGATAATCCTGTAGCATTAACAGCTGCATAAATGTTTGGAGTGACTGAGGCTCCGTTTGTAACAGTTGATCCGTCAACTGGCAAAATTAAGCCTTTAACAGTTACTTTAACATTTGAATTTGCAGGGACGGTTAATTGTCCTGAGCCCAAAACTAATTTTGGAGCTTTGCTTCCCGATACTTCACCCAATAATGTGCCGCCATTGTAAAATCTGAATGTATCTACAAGATCTCCGTTAGTTACTGAGAAGGTTATATCATCAACATTCAAATTCTCAACATTGTTTGTTTCAGACAACTTGAAGACTGCCAAAGTTACTTCCTGGCCTCCCAAGATTATGTCTGTAGCTTGTGGGGAAGATGAATCCAAGGATACGGTCAATGCTCCTGTTGAAGCATTTGTCATAGCCCTGCCTGAACCCGAGGCTGATAAGCCTGCTGGTGTTGAGGTTGTTGTGATTGATGTTCCTGTTGTAGCTCCAGAAGCTACTGTAGTTGTGGTTGTGAATGTGATTGTGTGTGTTGGTGTGCTTGTTGTTGCTGCTGCGGTTGACAAATCAGCAATCAAGGCAACTTTTACGAAACTTCCCTTTGGAACGGTTACTGACCTTGTCAAAGTGAAAGCTTGTGTTGCGGCTGATTCGTTAACTGGGTTGGAGATTTGTGTCTCGTAGACATCTCCTCTTGCGCTGTTTTCTGCTGTTAAGTCAGCCCACAGAGTCATGTTTTGAAGATCTGTTACGGCTGCATCAGCGACTACTGCATCAGCGATTGAAAGAGATGTTACTAGTACGTCTTCTCCAGAGTTAGCTGCACTCAAGGAAGCTGTTCCATAAAGGAAAGCTTTTGTTCCTTTGGCAACTGAATGGACGGCTGCAGTATTTGTAGCTAAGTCCAAAGCTCCTGCCGCGATTGTTTGTGTATTGCCGGCTGGAGTTCCTCCTGCAGTAATGGTTGAGTTTGAAGTCATACCAGTTACTGTTAAGTCGGTTGTGCCTCCTGCGGCAATTGCCAAACTTACTGTATCGCCAGTAGAAACCGTTGAAGCAATTTTACCTTTTACATAGAATGTATGTGTTCCTACTGGAACTGTAAATACATCTGTAAAGGTTATTGTATTTGCTGTTTCAACTGTATCGTTTGGACCAGCAACAATATTACCATTTTCATCATACAACTTTACAGCTGTAAGTTGGTCATATGTCATTGTTCCGAATGTAGCTGTAAGAACCAATTTAGAGACTCTTACTTGTTCACCAACGACATAGAAGTCGAAGGCTGCTAATGGAACGTTATCGCCAGCTGCTGTTTTTCCTGTTGCAGGGCTCTTTGTTGACCTGCTTATGGTCAAAGCGCCTCCGTTAACACTCTGGTTGTTTGTACCTGTACCATGGTTGCTGCTGAAACCTCCTGTCCAAGAATCTGTAGGAGTTATAAAGAATCCATAGTTGTTGCCTCTGGCAACTACCAATACATCTGAACCATCAACAACATCGGCGTTGGCTGTTAAGCCTGGGCCATCTGTTATATCGGCTCTGACTTGGAATCTTTCGGTATTTCCTTTGGAAATAACGATTCCTAAATTGGACCAGACTGCTTTTCCTTCAGCTGTTAAGCTTGGTACTACGCTGCCTACTACTGCTCCTTTTGAAACATCGTACAATGTTAAGTTTGCAAGATAATTATTGTTAATTGTTCCTGACTTTAACATTGTGATTGTGTCTACTGTGATATCTTCTGTTGAACCGGCGGCTAATTTGAAGTTGTTCAAAACAACTCCTTTATCGCCAACGTTTGGCTTTGAATCAACAGTTGTACCATCTTCAGAAAGTATCAAGCTCCCGATAGTCAAAGAGACTACTGTCATTGCATTACCAACGGCTGGGAAATTGCCAGATACTGATGTGGCGTTTGAAGAAATATCAGAAGCTGAAACTATTCCCAAGGTTGCTGTTTTGCCAGCTGTTGCGTTTGTTGGGAATCCTGCTCTGAAGAAGAAGCTTCTTGATGTTCCTGCCGGAATAACTAAATTCTGGGTGAAGGAAATCATTGCCCTGTTGTCAGAGTTGATGCTTCCGACGTTTCCATAATAAACTCCTGTGACGGCATCAACAACTTTGATATTTGCGATATCAGCATTGCCGGATAATCCGCCTCGGGTTATATAGATCTTTGAAATGCTAACATCTCCTGAGCCTGCTGTAAATGTAACTTTTGTAAAGTTACCATTTGCATTTGCTGCGATGGTAGCTGCTGCTGGTGTGTCATAAGCTACTGCTACTGACAACCCTCCAGCTGTTGGGTTAACTACTACTGCGCCTGTTGCGCAAGATGCTCCTGTTATCGGGCTAAAGCCTGATGTTGAGGTGCAACCTTGTGGCAAGGTGGTAGTTGTTCCTCCTACTGTGCCAAGAAGCGCATTTAATGCAGCTCTTGTTTGAGGACCGACCTGGTTTGCAGGTACGAATCCTTTTGCTACCTGGAAAGCTTTTACAGCAACTAAGGTTCTTGAACCAAAGTATGATGTTTCTGCTCCCGGTGAGCCTGCTCCTGTTGTTGCAACTGTGAAGCCGTTACCGTTCAAAAGGACCTGTAAGCATTTTACATCTGATCCTGTTGCACCGACTGTCATATTTCTGCTGAAAGTAACACCAGCGCATGCGCCAGTGCCAGTTGTTGTTGTGGTTGTTGATGTGCCTGACAATTGAGCTAATTGAGCTGTCAATTGGGCAATCATGGCCTGCAGCTCTGCAATTGTTGTGGCAGAAGCTGGGACAGGAGCAACTACTGCAACCAAGGTCAATCCGACGATGGCTGTTATAATTGTTCTTTTAATACTCATTTTTGTGTGTTTTTTTATAATTATTTTGTATTTTTTATTTCTCATCGGTCGACCTTATTCTGCTCACAACTTTACGTACTAGCTACGAGCAAACGATTCGTCAAATGTTAAATTGATAATCCCGTGGCCTAATGATTCTTCCTAAAAAACCATTGGGCCACAGGATTAACGTACGTATGATTTACTTGCTAATTAACAATATCTCTTCTAACGCATCAGCGTATTTTTCATTATCATACAGTCCTTTAACTTTTTCTAATATGATTTTCTGTTCGTCTGTCAAAGTTGTTTTTTCCAAGTCTGCAATCTGGCTTTGAACTACTGTCTGATATAAATTTTCTACATCTGGATTGGCGCTCAAATCTGTTCCTGGAACATCAGCCAAAGTTTTTAAGCTGATGGCAATGTCTTTAAAAGTTTGCGCATCCTGTGTTGGATTATCTTTCAATCTTTTTGCCAAGTCTTTTACGTTTGCGTTAATCTCGCTTATTGCTGAAGGCATACTGTCTGTTCTGCCGGCTTTTGCAACTTGGGCCAAATCATTTATTCTGCTATTCAAGGTCGCCACATCTTGCTTTATTTTCGGCTGACCTATTAAAGAAGCTTGTGATTGCTCGGCTAACTTTTTAACTGGGAATAATAAATCTCCAGGCACTGTAAGTTGAGCAAAACCAAAAACTCCAACAATCATAAATAATAAAGTCGCAAAAGAATAAGCTAGCCTTCTTGAGAAGGAATTTTCAATTACCAATTTCCAACTTTCAATAAATTTCCCAATTTCCCAATTTCCAACTTTTTGGACAAAAACTTCTTCGGGCTTGCTCTCTGATAAAATTTGCGACTTAAGCAAAACAGCCCATTCTTGTCTGGGTTTAATATCTTTTAGGGTTCGTAACTGGTCAATAAGTTGTTTTTCAGTGATTTTATCCATAATGTGCCTTGTATAATGAAGACGCAGAAACCTTGAAAATGTTACAAATTACGATTCTTGTATTATATCCTTTAAATCTTTCAGTCCCCTGTGCAACATTACCCTAACTGTACCCGCGGGCTTACCAACCAATTGGGCAATGTCGTTTATGGGCATATCGTCTAAATAGTGCCAAATTATGATGTCCTGATGCTCTTTTTTAAGCTTTTGTATAGCCAGCTTAATTACGCCTATATCAGCGTTTAAAATAGCCTTGTCTTGGGCGCTTGTCCCAGGGTCGGCTATCTGCGGGCTGGCATCAACCGACACCACCTTTGCCCTACCCTTCTCTCTATAATGGTCTACAACCGCGTTCCTAGCTATTTGATATAAGAAGGCGCCCGGGTTTTTTATCTCTGTCTTGGGGCTCTGAAATGCTTCCCAGCCCTTTAAAAACACCTTTGAGGTGATATCCTCGGCCACTTCCTGTGAGCTAACTTTTAGGAAGACAAAACGGTATATTTTAGCAATATACTGGTCATAAATCTGTCCGAATTGTTCGTTTAAACTGTCCATTAAGTTAGTCTAAATAATAGCACAAATATAATAAAAACTCAAGTGTTTTACCTCTATTTTTGATAGGACAAGCTATTTTATATAAAATGTCCTATTATTAGCCTATTTTGTCCCAATATGTCCTAGCCTCTTCAGCTAGCTACCCAGTTTATAAAAAACTTGGTTGAACTCGCCAAACCTTGCTATTTTGCCGGCCAAAAGCAGTTCGTCTAAATCTCTTCTTATTGTTCTTTTGGTCACATCGGGCAGTACTGTCTGCAAATCCATAACTTGCCCCTTTTCGTTATTATTCAAAAATTCAAGAATCTTTTCTTGACGAGCCGAAATAACAAAAGAATTGGAGGCCAATCCCTTATTAGCCTCCACATTATCTAATACGGGCTCAGGAGGCTCTTTTGGTGTTGTTTGCGCGCTTTTGGCCGGTTCCACAACCGGCTCTATTTCCTTCTTTATTTTTTCGTATTCGTAAGAAACTATCAGATAATTCGCAGAGTTTAGCCAGCCTTGAGTTTTTGCAATCCACAAATATCCTAAAAGAATATCAATATCATCTGAAATTTGCACTTTAACTTTTTCTTCATTAAATGCGTTGGCTAATGTCGCCCATCCCTGTAGGCGCTTGGTCTCGTTTACTAAAACCAAATTATCCATTATTGCCAGAGCCCTATCTTTAGCTCTGTTTTTTAATGGATCTGATTCTGGAAAAAATTCCAAAATTTTATAAACCGCGTTTGTTAATTTTAGAAACTTTTCTTCCATAGTGAATTTATCACTAAAAATAACAAAATTTTAACCAAAAGTCAAAGAACATCTCTAAACGAGACGTTCTATAATTATATCACAGTTATTTGTTCGTAGCGAATTGTCCGCAAGCTGCCTGTATATCGTCGCCAAACCTGTAGCGCTGAGTGTAGCGCACTTTCGCTTTTTCCAATATCGCGCGAAAAGCTTCCACCCTTTTTGTCTCAGACGCTTTATAAATGCCGGTATCGTTATACAAAATTAAGTTAACAAAATATAATTTCTTTTTCATCAGCTCTGCCAATTCTTTGGCGCATTCGTCAGTGTCATTTACATCTTTTATCAAAACATACTCAAACATCACCTTTCTTTTTGTTTTTTCTATATACTCGTCAACTGCTTTTATAACTTCCTCCAATGAATATTTTCTGCTAATTGGCATAAGCTCGCTTCGCAGTTTGTTGTTTGGGGCATGCAGAGAAATTGCCAGGTTTACATGTAAAGGCTCATCGCTAAGCCTTTTTATACCTTCTATAATCCCTGCAGTTGAAATAGAAATTGATCTTACGCCTATGTTAAATAATTTTGCATCATTTAAAACCTTTACAGCCCCCCATACATTATCATAATTTAAAAACGGCTCCCCCATGCCCATAAAGGTTACGTTGGTCACTTTTAAATCTTCCCCGCCTCCTCGGCGGGCAGGCAATTTCAAAAGCCTGTCAAAAAATATCACCTGCTCTAAAATCTCTTCGCTTGTCAAACTTCTTTTCAGCCCCATTTTCCCTGTTGCGCAAAACAAACACCCTAGCGGGCAACCCACCTGGCAAGAAACGCAAACGGTATTTCTGCCGTCTCCATGGCGCATCAAAACAGTTTCCACCTGTAAACCATCTTGTAAGGTTATTTTAGCCTTTACAGAATCTTCCT
>Ga0172381_10006224_pt1 | contig 11990 bp, 10 predicted proteins | sample Leawel6488metaG_FD_119754 | JGI IMG/M metagenome (GOLD analysis project Ga0172381, IMG submission 119754) | Leachate microbial communities from a municipal landfill in Southern Ontario, Canada - Leachate well 64-88 metaG | ecosystem: Engineered > Solid waste > Landfill > Unclassified | place...
AAATTTAAAATTCATATATTTCAATCCCTGATTTTCCATAGCAAGTTTTAATTTTTTTCTATTTTCTGGTTTTACACAAAATAGAAAAAATCCTCCACCACCCGCACCCATTATTTTTCCACCTAATGCACCATTTTGAATACCAATATTATACCAATTATCAATATTGGTTGATGACATTTGATTCGATATACTTTTCTTTATTAACCAATGTTCATTTAATAAATATCCAAAATTATCAATATCATCATTTAATAATGTATTTTTTATTTGTTTACCGATGTTTTTTATTTTATGCATCGAATTGATAATATAGATATCGTTATTTATTTTTTCATTTTGTTCCGTTATAATTTGGTTAGTGTCTCTATCAATATTTGTGTAAAACACCATTAATCTATTTTCTAATTCATAAATTGTTTCTTGTTTTAATTTTAGTGGGATAACTGTAACAAATCCTTTTTTATTAATATTAAGTTCATTAATTCCACCAAAAGTGGTAGCATATTGATCTTGTTTACCTATTGGTTTTTTACATAAATCCATTTCGATTTTACAAGCTTCTTCTGCAATTTCTTTTAATGATAAAAATCTTCTATTGAAAGTATTTAATCCTGTTAATAATGCAACAGTGAATGCACTAGAAGAACCCATACCAGTACCAGCAGATAAATCTGCCATAGAATGAATTTCTAATGGTCTATTTATATTTAAATATTTAAGTGTTTCTCTAACAATATCATGTTGTATATTATCAATTGAATCTAAATCAACTATTTCGGTTTTTGAATAACTGATTTTTATTTTATCTACAACAGATGGTTCATTAATATTAACATACATATATTTATTTATAGTTGCTGTAATTAAAGAACCTTCATATTTTGAATAATATGATGGTAAATCTGTACCACCACCACCTAATGGAATTCTAAATGGTGCTCTTATTATTATCATGGTTTTTGTAATCTATGTGGTTTATGATTAACATAAAATTGTAATTTTCTTTTTTCAAACTCTATTCCTTTTTTATTAAGATATTTATATAATATATGTTCTAATTCACAATATTCTTCATTTTCAATTAATTCACCAAAATGATTATATAAATCACATAAATAATCTATATTTTCACTATTACCAACAGCAAATCTATCATTAATCCATTCAATTTCGTTTCTACAACCAGGTAGTCCACATTCATCACCAACGAAGTGATCAACAAAATCCTCATCACCCCAAGGATATGCATTTATTAATATTTTATTTTCAGGAAAATCAAAATTAATTTTTTTTTCAAATACTTGATCACCCCTTGTTCTAATTATTAAATCATATTTAATGTTATTTTCTAATTCATATTGTTTTCTGATTTCATTACATTTATAAATTTTATAAAAAACACAAGCTATAACATTTATATTTGTTACATTTGGTTGAATTTTTCTAAATTTTTCAAATTTATATTTAATATCTTCAAATTTTTGAACAGCAATAACTTTAATATTTGGAATACTTTCTAAAAATTCCATATTTATATTTTCACTTAAATCTATTGGTGTTCTCCATCCACTACTATTTCCAATTTTATCATAGGTATGAATGAATATATCAACATCATTATCTTCAATAATGTTTTTATAAATAGTTGGATAACATTCTTCAAATGTTCTAAGATATCCAGATAAACACAATGCAATTTTTTTCTTAGCCATTTTTAATATTTCTTTTTATATATTATTGTTTTTTCAAATGAACTTATTTCTTTATACCAAATATTTTCGGTAACATTAGTAATTTCAAAAGTATCATCAATTAATTTTTTATTTTCATTATAGTTAAATCCACACAATAATTTATTTGTAAATTTTTCCCAAATACTAATACCTAAATATATTGGAATTGATTCAATATAATCATAAAGAATAATAACATCAAATTTAATATTTTCTTTTTCAAAATACGTTATTGCTTCATTTGTTGTCATATATAATGTTTTTAAATTACCTGGATAATCTAAACTTTTTATATATGATTCATCTTCTGATTTTTTTAATACTGTTACTATATTATTTGTACCTGCTAATAATGCTTCTGTTGTTCTAGCTTCAGGATAAATTTCTAATATTGTTTTGTGTTTTTTTGATTTATTATATAAAAATTGTAATTGTTGAAATGTGGCATTACCAACAATATTATTACTTTTATATTCATAGTGAAATAATGCTTCATCAATATATAATTGATTATATGGATTAAGTTCTATTGTTTTATCAAAATAATATTTTCCTTTTTTAACATCACCATACCACCACCACGCAACATATAACATTGCATATGGTTTTTCTTTATATATTATATCATCAATAATATCATCATTTTTTTGAATATTTAAACAACCTTCTAAATAAAATATAGATTTATCCCACATTTTATTATTGAAATAATATTCACCAAGTTTATATAATGGTAATCTCATATCACTACATATTAAATATGCATCATAATAATATCTTAAACCTATTTCAATATTATTATTGTTAATTAATAAATCACCAAATTCAACCATTAATTTACATTTTTTTATGTTATTAATTTCTGATAATTGCTTATTTAATTCTTTAATAGCTGAATTTATATAGTTATTATTAATTAATTCAGTTAATATTAATTTATTATCAATATTATTTTGTATGAAACTATTTATAAGTATACCTATTAATGTTTCATTAGTATTGTTTGTAAAATATTTATAATCTATATTATCAATTTTTATTGATTGTTTATATATGTCATTTGGTGTTTGATCTGATGATAAATTTAAACCTTCATATATAATATTATTCCAATAATATTTATTTTTATCGTATATTTTTATGCTTGGATTTTCAAAATGTATTAAATCATAACCATCATTAATACAATCAAAAATTTCGTTAATATTAAATTCAATTATTTTTGTATTTGCATATAATATTAATACCATATTTTTTGTTGTTAATGATGCAGCATAATTTTTTACACCAGAATGATCCAAATATATATCATTAGTATTTATTATTCCATTATCACCATTAAATTTTTCATTTATGATATTAGACATATCAATATCAACATTTCTTAAAAACATTGAACCATCTTCAATTTTACATCCCCATTCGGAAGCAATATTTATAGTATTATCTGTTGAATTAAAATCAACTATAAAAACATCACCATTATTTTTAAAATCATTTAAAGAATTTAAAAGATTTGGTAAATTTTCTTCATCATTTTTTGTTATTATTACTATTGAAAAATTCATTATGTGATCTATTATTTTAACTTTATAAGGTAAATTCTAATGTAAACATAAATTAAAATTATTTTTTTTATGGAGTATTTCCATCTTTTTCTGCACGAATTAAGAAATCTTCCCAACTTTCCCAAATATAATCGGGATTTTGTCTATTTCTTTGATAATACCAGCCTAATGTTTGATTAATCATATTTCTACAACTACAATCATTATATATTATATTCAAGTTGTTGTCTTCAATATAATTTATTATTTTATAAGTATCTATAATTGATGCTAAATCATGTAGACCGTTGCGACTATCATATATCATACGAACATCAACAAATCCACCATCGACTAATCTGGAATAATTATCATCACATAATGCTAATTCGTGTAAATTTAAATAATCTAATCCAATTTCATTCAATTTTGGTAATACTGATATTAATTTATCAATTTTCCACGATTCAACAGGAACTTCAACTGTTATTTTATCAAAAATATTTTTACAATATTTTAATTTATTTATTATTTTATCATCATAATTTGTGGATGCTAAATCAAATCTAATTTCATTAATACCATTTTCTCTTAATAGTAAACAATCTTTTTTGGTTACTCTAGTACCATTTGTATAAATCCATTTATATAAATTTAATTCAGAAAAATTTTTATTTATATATTGTAACCAATCTATAACTTTATCTAAGTATAAAAATGGTTCTCCACCAGAAAATGATATTCCTGTTATTCTTTTATTTTTATTCAAAACTCTATCTAAATCTTCTATCGAATGAATATCATCAGCACCACCATTCGCCCAAATAAATTCTGGTATATCATGTCTTGATATCTGTGGACAAGATACACATTTTAAATTACAATTAACCCCAATATATATACAAATCCAACTACCTGATTTACATGCGTAACAGCCATTTGATAATTTTTTATCTTTAGGAATTATTGTTGCACCAAAATCAGATATTTCAATTTTGTCTTTTATTTTTGATCTTAAAAAATCAGAAATAGCTTTTGCATCTTCGTATGTTGCCATTTTATTTAATATTATTTATTCTTTTATCATTTTTCCGCATTACTATTGATAATCCAGTTTCTTGTAAAGGTAATGTTATAATATTTAATTCAGCAATATTTTCAATATAATTTACCAATTCAAAACAATTATCACAATGAATAGATTCAGTTAATTCTTTTGTTATTGGATCTGTATCGTGTATTAATATTATACCATATTCATTTAAAATATTTAAACTATTATCAAAATCTAATTTTGCTTGTTCAAAATTATGATTTTTATCTAAAAATATTATATCAAATTTTTCATTGTTTGTTTCAAAAAATTCTTTATTTGTGATATTATCATTAACAATTTTATAATTTTTTACATAGTTTATTATTTCTGATATATAATTTTGTTCAGTTGTTTGAATAAATTCTAAATAAGATTGACAATTTGTTAATTTTATTATCCAAGTTAATAATTTTGTATAACTTTCGGTTTGTTTATATTTTATTGTAGATGGAATATCATAATGTCTAGAATAACCATAAATATCAATAATATCATTTTGTTTACTAACATATACTGGATTTTTTAATAAATTATTTGGAATTACAATATTTGCATATTCTTCTATATTTGAATTTAAATTTAAATCATATGTTTGATGATCTATCCAAACATAATCAGTTATATCTAATTCTAAAAATCTATTATGTATTTTATTATTATAATATTTTGCTGTAATATCAACTAATATTTGGATATCTTTATTTTTTATAAATTGTGTATTGATTTTTTCTCTTTCAAAATATTGAATATAAGTAAAGGCTTCAACTTTTGCAATTTTTGTATTTAAAAATGTTCTTACAAATATTTCATAATCATCTGCAACTTCTAAATGTTTATTATGTCCACCAATTTTATAATATACTTCTTTTCGCCAAGATCTGACATGATTTGGTATACTAACAATATGTCTAATTGTTTTTGGATTAATATTTCCTATTGTTGCAACTTTATAATTTTTATTATTGTATATAGTATTACTATAACCGCCATAACCAAATGCCCAAAAATCACCATAATCTAATATATCTTCTTCATCTTCGTATATTTCACAACAAAAACCAAAAACAAATCCAATATCATCAGAATATTTGTATGCCGTTTTTAAATTTTCTAAGCAAGAATTAATAAGTTCATCATCATGATCAACTTCAACTAAAATATCACCTGTGCCTAAATAAAAAGCTTTTCTTTTTACTTCACCAATTATTCCACAATTTTTATTATCAGAATATAATTTTATTCTATTATCATTCTTTGCTAAATTATCAATATAATTATATGAATCTTTATAATCTGTTGGTGAATCATCAAATACTATCCATTCCCAATCAGAATATGTTTGATTTATTAAAGATTTATATAATCTGTCTATCTTATATTCAGGTGTTTTATATATTGGTGTTATTATTGAAAATTTCATTTTAAATATTTATATTAGATAAACCATCATTTCTTTTAATTTGAATTGCTGATGCGACAGTCATTTCATTATTTGGTTTTATATCATTAATTAAAATTCTTTCACCACGAGTTAATCCCATTAATAATTGATCATAAAAAATTCCATTTTTAAGTAATTGTTCTTCTGTTATTTTTCTTAAACATTCTTTTCTGCCTGTTGTTAATATAATTTTGTAACCTTTGGCATCCCATTCGTTAAATTTTTCTATAACACCAGGTAATACTTCTATATCATTAGTAAACATTTCAGTTAAATTACCTCGATGTTTTACGATTGTACCATCAATGTCAATAAATAATGTTTTTTTCATATTTCATATAATTTTTTTAATTTTTCATATATTTTTTCTTTAATTTCAATATCACAATTTATATGCATATCAATAAATTTTGGATTTGAAAATTGATAATGCCCACAAATTTTCATTAATTCATTTTTATTAGTTAATGGATTAAATTTATTATTTACCCATTTAACCCATTTATTTGAATTGAAACAAATATTAAAAAAATTTAATTTTTGTTCATCATTCATATATTCTAATAATATATCTGTTTCATATACACCAAATTCAGGTGCAATATTAATTGCTGATAATCCAATATCAAATCTCTTTTTTATTTCATCTTGTGTTAAATAGTCACCATTATGTTCTTTTGATAATATATTATATTTATTACATATTTTTATCATTTTTTTTAAACGAATTTTATCAAAATTTCCTATATTTTTTATACCTGATATTTTTGTACCTGATTGTATAACACAATAAACTATTTTATTAAATAGTTCATCATCCAATTCTTTACTTAAATATTCTAACATATTTTCTATATCAGAACAATCAAAATGATAAATACTTTCTTCAGTACCAATTTCATATAAAACAGATGGATTAATATTATTAATAAATTTAATATTATCTATTAATTCATTTATTGCTGATGAATACGAAGCTTTCCAAGGATCAATATGTATTATATCAAATAAATTAGCATCAGTTTTAAATGATAATATACCATCATCATTTTCACTTCCTTGATTAATACCACCATGATCCCTTTCAAATATAGCTAAATGCCTTTTGTCCTTTACATATTCAAAAAAAGATTTAGTATTCCAATTATTTACATATCCACCATTATAATCTATTTGTCGTCTTGATGGTATAATACCAAATTTATATTTTTCTTTTTCTGATATATCTAATATTGTATCAACAATATTTTTTGACATAGGTCCGATATAATATTTAATATTTCTTAAATCCTCTTTATTCATATACTTTTATTAATACCAATTATATAATTAAAAAATATTATTGTTTTTAATTTTTTCAAATTATAATATCAGTGTATAAATAAAATTGTGATTTAGCTTGAACATTATGAATAAATTTTCCATCTTCACTATCGGGTAGTGTGTCAATAAATATGTTACTAATATCATATTTTATATTTCTAACAGGTGTACAATTTATGATAATTTTATTTTTTAGTTTTTCAATTAGATCCCAATTACTTCTATTAATTATTTCATATTTTAAATTATTTTTAATTAATGCATATATTGTTGCTAATGCCATACCACCATTACCTAAAATATAAATATCAGATTTAATATTATTTGAAGTTTTTGTTTTTATTATTTCATTTACACCAATATAATCAGTATTATATGCAATTAATTTACCATTTTTATTGACTACTGTATTACATGCACCAATATTTTTAACATCATCTGATATTTCATCTACTAAAGTTATAACTTCTTTTTTAAATGGCATACTAACAGCAAATCCACCAAAATTTAAACATCTTGCTGAATTAACTGCATCTTTTATATTTGTTATAGAAAATGATTTGTATATTGCATTAATGTTGAATTTTTCAAAATGATTGTTGAAAAAAATATTTCCATTATTTCCAGCATTTAAAGAAAATGAACCGAAAATTGTTGTGTCTTTATTAATCATAATTTACCTATTAATTTTTTTGCAAAATAAAATAAAAATATATCAAATGGTTTTTCATGTAATGGTATCATATTTAGATATATAATAAAAGTTAATGTTTTTATTTTATTTAAATCATATCCATTTTCAATTATCCAATTTTCATAATAAGATTTAAAATCAATTAAAGAATTAGATGGATGATATTGTAATATAACGTGTTCAGGTATAGTTATATATTTTGAAACATAATCCCATAACGAATTATTATTTATATCATAAATTGAATAATTGTTTTGCTTTATGTCATAATATGATAGTAATATTCCACCATATAATTTAGCTAAATCATAATAAATGTCACCATATTCGGTAGAATTTCCAAATGATTGTCGCCAATCTATTATTTTAAAATTATTATAATCATCAATAATAATATTATCAAATTGTAAATCCCCATGAAAAGTTTTACTTGGAATACATTTTTCTAAAGAATCCCAATTTATATTATTTAAATAATATGTTAAGCTTTTATACTTTTCACCATCAATAGTATTTTCCATTTTATCTAAATCTGGATATTTTTCTAATATTTTACTTAATCTTAAATATGTTTTATCATAATAAAATAATTTTGCATCTTTGGATATATCAACATTTTCAATTTTCCAAAAATTTTTAATATATTTTAAAAAATCCATAAATATATAAAAATTATCTTTCATATATAATGTTTTACCATCAATATAATTATATGCATATGTATTTTTGCCTTTATATGTAATTTCAGGAATAAAATTTTTCAAATATTCACTTCTTTTTAATCTATCTTGACAAATTTTTGAATCAGCAAATATTTTTATTATTTTATCATTAGTATTATAAAAATATTCATCACTTTTTGGTAAATCATAATATTTTGATTCTAAATATTTTTTTGCATTTTTATAATTTTCAATTGTACCTGTATCAATCCAAGATAATATTTTTGCTTTTACTTTATAATTTTTATTCATATAAACATTAATAACTTCACCGTTATTTACATCATTTTCAAGTATATTCCAAAATATATCATAATTATAAATTGAAGATAATCCAATATATGCGTAATCAAAACCATTATTTGATTTATTTTTAAAATCTATTACATTTAAATTTTCATCAATTTTAGCTGTTGAATATATTTCAGGCGTTTTTGTATTAGATACACCAATCCAATCATTATCAATAGGTGGTAATATTTTATTTTCTATGATACAATCAGCAGTAATAAAATAAAAAGGTTTTTGTAAGTATTTTTTACATTTTAATAATGATGCACCAGGTCCATTTCCAATTTTATCGTAATCATCAACATTAATAAATAATATATTTCTATCTGAATGTGTGGCATTACAATATTCTTCAATAATTTCACCTTTATATCCAATAGCAATAATTATATCAATATATTTAGGTATTTTTTCAATAATATGTGAAATAATTGCTTTTCCATTTATTGGTAATAATGCTTTATTTATATTTTTAGTATAATCACCCAATCTTAAACCTTTACCCGCTGCTAAAATAACACAAGTTGAATTTTGATGTTCACTTTCAATTTTTCCATTCTGTCTATTAGAATCATCTTCTATTCTAATAACATCATCAACTTGTGGTGTTGAAACTTCTTGTAATATCATATCTGTTTTTGCAATAATTCTATGTTTTCTTTTATTTTGTACTGTAAAAAAATCATTAGTTTGCATATCTTTTTTTTCAATAATACCATTTTCATTTTCTAACCACACTTCTGCTTTTCCTGATATTATATAATTTGTTTCTATTTTTTCATTGTGATATTGAAAACTTGTTTTATAACCTGCATTTATATAAATTCTTTTATAACAATAATATTCATTTTGTTCTAACCATTCTTCTTTCCCCCAAGGTTTATTAACTATTTTCATTTTTTGATGAATTATTTTTTTAATATATATAGAATATGCTTAAATGTTTAAAAATAATATGTTATGTAGTTCAATAAATAAAAATTTATATATAGAATATGAAAAATTACGATATATCAGAATATAAGGATACTGTGATAAATTTTACATTAATTGATGGTTTATCACTAGATATAATTAAAAGAAAATACATTTGGTTATTAAACGCTTTGGTTGAAGATGCTATTATTGGACAAGATGATTATGGATTAGTATGGTATTCAGGAAATTGGCTTGCTGGTGAATGGGAAGATGGTACATGGTATTCAGGTATATGGTATGATGGTGAATGGAAAAATGGCAAATTTTATTCAATACGTTTTGATAAACAACAATTATTATTAAGAAATAAGCGTATATTAGAAAAAGATAATCCAATATATTCACAATTTAGACGTGGAATATGGAGACGGGGAGAATTTTATGGTGGATATTTTGGTCCAGAATTTTATTTGAGTCCAGGTTTAGATGTGGAATGGTCAAGACATTCTAAAATTGAAATAATATATTGGGATACTAGATGGGAAAGTGGGACTTTTTATGATGGTATTTTTAGAAATGCTGTTTGGTTGCAACCAGTTACAGGTTCAAAGTCTATCTTTTCTGGTGGAATTTTTTATAATAGTCAATGGTTGGATGGTACATTTTCAAATGGAACATTTCAAGGTGCTAAATGGTGGATAGGTAATTTTACTGGTGGTGATTTTGTTTCTGGTGATTGGATGGATGGAAATTTTAATCAATCTAATCCCAATATCAAAAGTAGATTTGGTTCAATGCCAATTACTGGTAAAACATCATCATATTCAGTAGTAAATTGGTATAATGGTAATTTTATTAATGGGGAATTTTATTCGGGATTAAATATAATATCAGGATATACGTCAACATCAGATTATCATAAACGATCAATATGGCATAATGGGTTATGGCAAAATGGATTGTGGTATGGTGGAACATTTGTATCGGGTACTTTTAATAATGGTCATTGGTTTGAAGGATTTTGGTCAGGTGGAACATTTAATAATGGATATTGGTACAATGGATATTGGTTAGATGGTATAGTAAATGATGGATATTTTATTCAAGGCATATTTAAAAATGTCAAATTCAATAATGGTCAATTGGGTTATCAACCACAACAAATATATTCAACAAATAATTCAATTGTTACACCACCAAAATTATATAATAAATAATGAAATACATTTATAAAATAAATGAATTTAGAAATCAATTGGAAATACCATTTGATAATAAACATCCATTATACGATAAACCACCACATATACATATAATAGATAGATTAGAAGATATTTCAAATGAATTGAAAATATCACCAGATAAATATTATTCAAATTGGACTATTTATGATATAGAAAAAACATGGAATAAATATTTTGATTCAGCATTAAAAATATTTTTAAATGAACATGATATTTTTTATTCGGATGATAGTTTTTATTATGAAGGTACATGTGTTTTTTTAGATGAATATGATATTATAGATAATCAAGATTTATTTAATGATGAAATTGTAAATTATATAATTGAAAATCCTGATTGTGATTCAAGGGACATTATAAAAAAATTTGATTTATATATTGATTTGTCTGAATATATAAATTCAAAAAATGAAAAATTAAAAGATATTAATGATGAAATTTTAGAAAAAATATTTTATAACCGCTTAAATGAAATGGATGTTTTAAATATAATTCAAGAAAATATGACTGGTGATGGATTGATACCAGTATATAGAGCAATATCATTTGACACTAATGGTGATATATTTTCCGAATTGAAGAAAGAATATCAAGGTGTTGGTATTTATTGGTCGTATGAATTAGAAAAAGCTGAACCACATGGTGGATCATATAATACTGCTTATATATTGCACGGTATGATAAAACCCGAATATATAAATTGGGTTTTTACAATATACAAAAGTGCATATGCTTTATATGAAGAAAAAGAAATAGAAATATTAGAAGATATGCCTATTCTTATCAATAAGATAACAGAATATAGGAGCGATAAATTGATATTAAACAAAGAAATAATAGTTAAAACTTAACAATATGTCAACATATCAAATATATGATTTTAAAAAAGATATTGATTATCATATAGATAAACAAGTTCCAATAGATTTAAAAACAAAAAGTGAAATTTTTAAAACATTTCTTTTCAAATTAAAACAT
>Ga0172381_10006225_pt1 | contig 11989 bp, 7 predicted proteins | sample Leawel6488metaG_FD_119754 | JGI IMG/M metagenome (GOLD analysis project Ga0172381, IMG submission 119754) | Leachate microbial communities from a municipal landfill in Southern Ontario, Canada - Leachate well 64-88 metaG | ecosystem: Engineered > Solid waste > Landfill > Unclassified | place...
CCCGTTTGATAATCATAGCCGCCGCACTTTTGATCTGCGCCATAGGCGTTATGTGCATTTATAGCAGTACTTATCAGAAAGAGGGTAGGCTTTGGCAGGACATATATAAGCGCCAGATCATTTGGATGGCCCTGGGTATTGTATTTTTTTTCCTTTTAAGTAATTTCAATTACCGCAAGCTTTGGGATGCGACTTATCCGTTGTATGCTTTTGTGATCTTTCTTTTATTTTTAGTTTTTGTCCTGGGCCTGACCAGAATGGGTGCTCAGAGATGGCTCAGGTTGTTCTGGTTCAATTTCCAGCCGTCAGAATTCGCTAAATTGGTTATGGTGATATTTCTGGCAAGGTATTACAGTACGAAATCCGCATTTGATGTGGGGTTTTCCGCCGGAAGGTTGAATCTATTCAAAGGTCTTGTATTGCCGCTGGTGCTGGTTATGTTCCCGGTGGGGTTGATAATTGAGCAGCCGGACCTGGGCAGCGGGGTCATGGTTATGCTCATATTTATGGCTGTTGTTTTTATTTCCGGGGTAAAGTTGAGGTATATCGGCTCATTCCTGGGGCTGGGCCTTGCCTGTATACCTGTGTTATGGCATTATTTACGCGGATATCAAAAAGAGAGGTTGATGGTTTTTTTGAACCCGAACATCGATCCGCTTGGAGCGGGATATACGGTTATCCAGTCTAAGATCGCGATAGGTTCAGGCGGTATCATCGGAAAAGGATGGCTTTCCGGCACCCAGGGGCAGTTGCGTTTTTTGCCCGAGGCCCATACGGATTTTATTTTCGCGACTTTTGCCGAAGAATGGGGGCTGCTTGGTTGCGGAGTATTGCTTTTTTTATATTATTTAATAATCAGCGAAGGGATACGCATAGGCATGCGTACTAATGACGCGTTCGCGAAACTCTTGGCATTCGGGATAAGTATGATGCTGGGGATTCAGGTCTTGGTGAATATCGCGATGAACCTGGGGCTTGCCCCGGTTGTAGGGGTGCCGTTGCTTTTGATGAGTTATGGCGGCTCCTCGGTTTTTGTTACTTTTATCGCTTTGGGGATATTGGCGAATATGGATAAACAGAGGTCAATGTTTTAGCATAAAAATAGTGTTGCAAAGGACGAGAGAGGAGAGACAAAGGGCGATAATGCGGCGCAATGAAATACTATCTCCAAGTCGTCCCTCATCTTTCTTCCTGTGTTCCTCATAATTTTGTCAATTTTCTAAACATATGATTGACGACATATTATCTCAAGTAATGAAGCCAGGCCGGTACATCGGGCACGAGTGGAATTTGCCGAAAAAAGATTTCGACGGTTGCGCGGTTAAATTCGCTCTTTGTTTTCCCGATCTTTATGAGGTGGGCATGAGTAATATCGGCATACGTATCATTTACGGCCTGCTGAATAAAGAGCCGGATGTGGCCTGCGAGAGATTTTTTTCGCCCGCGCAGGATGCCGAGGCTATATTACGTAATAATAAGCGTTTGATATTTTCCCTGGAATCTAAAAAGGAATTGAATAAATTTGATATAGTCGGTTTTTCCCTGGGCTATGAACTTCAGTTTACTAATGTTTTGAATATTTTAGAATTGGGAGGAGTGCCTTTATTTTCAAAGGAACGTTCAAGTAGCGATCCGTTGGTCATAGCCGGCGGCCCGGCAGCGATCAATCCTGAACCGATGCATGAATTTTTTGATTTGTTTGTTATTGGCGAAGCAGAAGAGGCTCTTCCGGAACTTATCGCGGCTTATCGTCTTTTAAAAGATCAGCTAAAACAAGGGAAGATATCCAGAGAAGAGCTTTTGCTGGAACTATCCCGTATCGAGGGAGTGTATGTGCCTATGTTCTACGGTGCTTCTTATGGCGCTGATGGATGCCTGGCTGGTTTTGAACCGGTCCGAAAAGGCGTGCCCGGTAAGATCAAAAAACGTTTTATTGCCGACCTGGATTCTGCATATTATCCGGTTGAGTGGCTGGTTCCCTATATACAGATAATCCATGACCGGATCAGTGTTGAAATAATGCGCGGCTGTCCGAACCAATGCCGGTTCTGTCAGGCGCATAATCAATATTCTCCTTTAAGATTCAGAAAAAAGGAAAATGTCCTTAAACTGGCAGAAAGCTTGTATAAAAATACCGGATATGAGGATATCTCTTTGGCCGGGCTATCAGTAACGGATTACCCCTGCATAGCTGAATTGCTTTCTTCTCTAATAAGCGCGTTTAAGCCAAGGGGCGTAGGCGTGTCTTTGCCGTCGATCAAGCCCAAGGATATGGTGGGAGGCATGTCGGAGTTGATAGCCACTATTAAGAAGACCGGATTGACATTTGCTCCCGAGGCGGCGACAAAAAGGCTTCGCGCGATATTGAATAAAGATTTCAACGAAGATGATTTTATGGCGGCTGCGCAAGGCGCGTTTAAGGCGGGATACCAGCATCTGAAACTTTATTTTATGATCGGCCTGCCCTCTGAACGCCAAAGCGACCTTGACGCTATTTTTGAGTTCTCCAATGGCCTTTCCATGCTCAGGAAGAATATTGCTCAGAGAAGCGCGCAGATCAATATCAGTATCAATACCCTGATACCCAAGCCGCATACGCCGTTCCAGTGGCTGGCCATGGCGCCTATCGAATCAATTATTCAGAAACATGAATACCTCAAGAAACTGGTCACGCGGAATAAAAAAATAAAATTAAGCGTGCATAACTTGGAGATAAGCCTGCTTGAGGCAGTTTTGTCGCGCGGAGACCGTAAGCTGAGCCGGGTGGTCTTTACGGCTTTTAAAATGGGGGCGCGTTTTGATGCCTGGGACAATTTCTTTAATTTTGAGATATGGAAAAAAGCTTTTTCCGAAAATAGCATTGATCCGCAGGATTATTTAAAAGAAAGGCCCCGTAACGCGGTATTGGCTTGGGATTTTCTTGATATAGGCGTTTCTAAAAACTATCTGTTGGCCGAATATGACAAAACTATTGCGTTGCAACAAGATAGTGATATAATAAATTAGCCCATTCGACGCGCCTGGCCTAAAGTCCGGGTTTGTGGTTTGACAAGTTCGCCACTAATAATTGAGCCATTCTGAGCAGGGTCGAGGGGGTTTAGGGTTAATACTGAGCGGCTTCTTTTTTCCGCCTTGAAAAGGCGGGGTTTAGAAGCCGTCGAAGTATTAAAATACGGAGGAATTTATGAAAAAAATGGGGAACCTTTCGTTAAGCTCCCAAGGCCTTAAATATAAGCTGAAAATTTCTTTTTATTTGATGTCGATTCTGCCGTTACTTGTCTGCCTTTATCTGGTCTCAAATTACATCTTGCCTAGATTTGGGTTCAAAATTGACGTTGTTGTCACTATCATAATCAGTGTTTTTGTCGCTTGCATCGGATTTTTCGTGATCAAGGAAATAATCGACAGGATACTGGCAGTAACTTCTGACGCTAAATTGATAGCTGCCGGCGATATCATGCGCACCGTACAATCATCCCGTGAGGATGAAGTGGGCGACTTGGGCAATGCCCTGAACCTGCTTACTGACCGCATCCGCAGCAATATGGATGAGTTAAAGAACTACGGAGAAAAAACAACCGAGATAAATATTGAGATACAAAAACGCGTGCTTGTGCTCTCCAGCCTGCTTCAGGTCAGTTCCCTGATATCTCAGGGCGCAAAGCTCGACGATATATTCAAGCTGACTGCTGAGAAGGCCAGGCTTTTGGCCAAATCCGAATTATCTTATTTGCTTTTCAGGTCGGATAATCAGGATACATTTTATATGAAGGCCGCGGATGGAATGAATGTTAGCCATTTGTTAAAGATCACAGTTGATCCCGATGAAAAGATATTTGCCAGGTTGATAGATTCTAACCGTCCGGCCATACTGGATAAGGCAAATGTTTCACCGGAAAAATTCACTGTCGATTTCTATGATAAATTCAGGATCAAGAACACGCTTGCTTTGCCGGTGTACCTGAAAGGCAGGGTTATAGCTATACTTGGCATAGGCAATTCACACCAGCAGTTCCTTTACGGCAAAGATGATATTGAGCTTCTGGATATTTTCGCGAAGCAGATATCTATCGCGGTAGAAAATGACCTGCTTCTTCATAAGGTGGAGAAACTTGAGATCAAGGACGCGCTTACCGGGCTTTATAACGACGGGTTTATCCGTTCGCGGCTTCAAGAGGAGATCAAGCGCGCCGTGGTTTATCAAAGGCCGTGCGCGTTCGTGCTTTTTGATATCGATAATTTTGAGAAATTCCATCAGAATTGCGGTTCTCTTGTGGCGGAGTCCAGCCTGAAAAAGATAGCTTCATTGGTAAAGGATTCCGTATCTGATATCGATAAAGTGGGCAGGGTAGGAGATGATGAATTCGCCATAATATTGCCTGAAAAGAATAAGCGCCAGGCCCAGGAGATCGCGGAGGATATCAGGAAGAAGGTTGAGTTTGCTTTCAGCGAAGATCCTGATTCTAGAAAACATCTGACGGTAAGCGCCGGGGTAAGCGAAAATCCTCTGGATGGAATAGATTCGCTGGAATTATTGACCAAGGCTAAAGGTTTTGTCAAATTGGCAAAAGACAGAGGCAGAAATAAAGTAGTAGTGGTCAGCTAAACGTATGCCTATAAAAAAAGTAATCAATAAGCAGTTGGGTGAATTATTACTGGAGCGTAATATTATTTCCAAGAGCCAGCTGGATAAGGGCCTGTCGGTGCAAAAAGAGCGCGGCGGGCTTATCGGAGAGGTTCTGGTTGAATTGGGGTTTGCCAAAGAAGAAGATATCGCTCAGTCTTTGACCGCCCAATACGGGTTCCCGTATCTGCCATTGAGTAATTATGAGATCAATCCCGAGATAGTCAACATTATTCCCGCCCGAGTCGCCAAACAGTACCTATTGGTTCCGATAGACAAGATCGGCAATAATATTACTTTGGCGATGTCTAACCCCCTAAATATCCAGGCCATTGAAGACGTAGAACTGCTTTCAGGGTGCAGCGTGCAGACATTCGTTTCTACTTCGTCGGATATTAAACGGACCATTGAGAAATACTATAAAGATAAAGAATAAATGATCTCTTTAAAAGACCGTCTTACGGAGTTATTGGTAAATAATAAGTTAATAACTCAAAGCCAGCTGGATGAGGCGCTTTTATATCAGAAAGAAAAAGGCGGTAAATTAAGCGAGATTGTCGTCACTCTTGGGTTTATAAAGGATAATGAACTTGCTTCGCTCTTAAGCGAGGGCCTCGGACTGCCGTTGATCGACCTGAAGCGTTTTAAGATCGATTACGAATTAGTCAAACTTATTCCTGTTGATATCGCCCGCCATTATCAGATCATACCTCTTTCACGCATGGTCAATACTATTACCATGGCAATGGCGGACCCTTTAAATATCTTCGCCATTGATCACGTTAAATCCCTTACCGGATATAAAATAAACCCGATCATTGCCACTAGCCAGGATATCCTGCAGACCATTGAACTTGCCTATCCGGATTCCTCAGGCAATGTCATTAATGACCTGGTAAGGGAATTGGCCGATACTTCAGTTGAATTTGTGAAAGAAGAGCGTGATACTGTGCCCAGCGATACTGAATTAAAACGGGTAAGTTTTGAGGCTCCGATAATCCGTATAACCAATATGATCCTTGAAGAAGGAGTAAAGAAAAAATCTTCGGATATCCTTATCGAGCCTTTGGAGAAAACATTGCGCATACGTTACCGTATAGATGGCGTTCTCCATGAAGAGCCTGCCCCGCCTAAAAGTATGCATCAATCAATTATTTCCAGGATCAAAGTTATGTCAGAGCTTAATATCGCTGAGCATCGTTTGCCTCAGGATGGCCGTTTTAAGGTAAGGCTCGGCCAGCGTGAAGTTGATTTTCGCGTGTCGATCCTGCCTTCGAGTTCCGGAGAAAAAGCCGCGCTGCGTATCTTAGATAAACAGCAGGCAAAGCTGGATATCGAAAAACTCGGGTTTAGCCCGATCGCGATCGAAAAATTAAAAAAAATGGTCAAGTATCCCCACGGCATGATACTGGTTACCGGGCCGACAGGCTCAGGCAAAACAACAACACTTTATTCTATACTTAAATTTGTGGATAGCCCTGAAAAGAATATTGTTACCGTAGAGGATCCCGTGGAGTATCAGTTATCCGGGATCAACCAGGTGACTGCTCGACCTGAGATCGGGCTTACTTTCGCGGCTGCCCTGCGGTCAATCCTGAGGCAGGATCCTAATGTGATCATGATCGGAGAGATCCGTGATTATGAGACAGCCGATATCGCCATTAAGAGCGCCCTTACGGGCCACTTGGTGCTTTCTACTTTGCATACAACCACATCCTGCGGAGCCGTTGTCCGGCTGATCAATATGGGCGTTGAGCCTTATTTGATCGATTCTTCCCTGATCTGTGTCGTGGCGCAGAGGCTGGTGCGCAAGATCTGTTCCTATTGTAAAGAAGAGGTTATTATTAAAAAAGAGATCATTGACAGCCTCAATCTTCATTTGGAAGGTGAAAAAAAACCAGTGTTTTATAGGGGGAAGGGGTGTAAACATTGCTTCAATTCGGGTTATTCCGGAAGAGTGGGAATATCCGAGATATTGATATTGACCCCGGTAATAAGAGACCTGGTTTTAAAACAGGCGCAGGAGCATACACTAAAAGAGCAGGCGCGTAAAGAAGGCATGAGGACCTTGAGAGAGGAAGGGGTGAAATCCGTGCTTGAAGGCCAGACAACTTTAGAAGAGATATTGAGAGTCACCGCACCCGACAAATAAATGCCAAATCTTAGGAACAGTATAACTGAAATATTGCTGAGCAGTAAAAAGATCACTCAGGAGAAGCTGAATGAATATTTGAAGGTCCAGAAAGAGAGGCAGGTGCCGTTACGCAATATTCTTTTTGAAAGCGGGGCGATCACTGAAGAGCAATTGTTGGGCCTGTTTTCAAAACAGCTTTATATCCCCACGCTGCATTTGGCCAAATATAAATTTGATAAAGACATAATTGGTTTAGTGCCTGAGCGTATTGTCCGGCAGTATAAAATAATACCTCTTTCGCGTATGGGCAATACTTTAACGGTGGCGATGTCGGACCCGTTGAATATTTTCGCTTTGGATGACCTGAAAGTTTTGACCGGATGCAATATTGATACTGTCTTGTCCGGTGAGGATGAGATATTGCGCGCAATCGACGCGGAATATTCTGCCGGGCAAAAAAGCATGCAGCAGCTGCTTGATGACAGTGCCGGAGAAACGGGTTTGGGGAAAAAGGATGTTGAGTTAGTCAGCCAGGAAGACCTGGAGTTATCCAGCGCGTTGAAGGATAGCGAAAAACCTCCGATAGTAAAGCTTGTCGACCTGATGCTGACACAGGCTCTTAAGAAAAGGGCGTCGGATATCCATATTGAGCCTGAAGAGGATATCCTGCGCATCCGTTACCGCGTAGACGGTTCCCTGCATGACGCTTTTAAGATACCTAAAATTAATCAGAATGCTGTACTTGCCAGGGTAAAGATCATTGCTAATCTGGATATCACCGAGAACCGTATTCCCCAGGATGGCAGGTTTAAAGTGCGTTTCGACGGCAAAGAAGTGGATTTTCGCGTATCCAGCCTTCCGACCACTTTCGGGCAGAAATTTGTTTTGAGGCTTTTGGATAAGGGAAATCTTTCTATCGGACTGGATAAATTGGGTTTCTCTGAGCAGCCGGCAAATGTATTTAAGCAGGCAATAGCCAAACCATTCGGAATGATGCTGGTAACCGGGCCGACAGGATCGGGAAAATCAACTACGCTTTATTCAGTGCTTAACCAACTGAATACTCCGGAAAAAAATATAATTACTATTGAAGATCCTGTTGAATATCAGGTAGAGGGGATTACTCAGTTACAGGTAAAGCCGGATATAAAGCTGGATTTTGCTTCAGGCCTGCGCGCGCTTTTAAGGCAGAGCCCGGATGTAATAATGATAGGAGAGATCAGGGATTCCGAAACAGCGGATATCGCGGTCAAAGCAGCGCTTACCGGACAGATCGTTTTGTCGACCCTGCATACTAATGACGCGATTTCCAGCATAACCCGTATTATGGATATGGGGGTTGAACCGTTTCTGGTGGCCTCCAGCCTGGTCATGCTTTGCGCGCAGAGGTTGTGCCGTAAATTATGCGTTAAATGCAGGAAACCCATCGATATTCCGCAGGATTTTTTGAAAAAGATCAATTTTCCGGGAAGCGCCACTTTCTATTCGGCTCAGGGGTGTAAGTATTGCAATAATACCGGATTTTATGGTAGAATAGCAATATTAGAGGCGATTTTAATCGATGATCATATGCGTGAGATGATCATGAAGAATGCGTCTATAGATGATATTAAAAAATACGCTATTGAGGGGTGTGGAATGATGTCCTTGCGCGATGATGCTTTCATTAAGGTTAAGGAAGGCACGACTTCTCTTGATGAGGCGTTAAGGGTGACTACCGAGGAATAAGTATGATCGATAAGCCAAAAGTGCTTTTAGTATGCGAAGATGAGTCACTGTCAAAGTATCTGGCGGAAGAATTGATCGTTAACGCCGGATGTACCGCGACTTTTGCTTCTACCTCGGCGCAGTCAATAGAAGTCTTCCGCAGCAGCAGCTTCGACATAGTTATTGTTAATTCCGTATTAAAAGATATAGAATTCCCTTCGTTGTTCAGAGAGTTAAAAAAGATCGATCCGGATTGCGTGGTTATTGCTTTAAGCGAAAAATCCGATTATAGCGAAGATGCGAAGTTGGTTGAGCAGGGGGCTTATGAAGTTATTTCTAAGCCCATAAATCCGGAAAAACTTTTCTTTCTTGTGAAAAAAGGCGCCGAACTGCACTCTTCAGCTTTTAGCCACCGCAAATCTTCTTATGGTTTACAGGAGCAAAACACAAACCTGCAAAAACAAAATACCCTGCTGGCTAAACGTATCGAGGAATCCACCAAAAATCTTACCCGGCTTTACGAAGACCTGCGCACGACATATATGCGTACTATCAAGGTCCTGGCGCAGGCAATAGACGCCCGGGATCATTATACGCATAGCCATTCTCAGAGCGTTTCCAAATATGCCGTGGCAATTTCCGAAGAGATGGGGTTATCCACAAAAGATATTGAAATGATCAGGGAGGCCTGCGAATTACATGATCTGGGCAAGATCGGCGTCTCAGACAGTATTCTGCTTAAACCTTCCAGCCTGACCCCGGAAGAGTGGGAGAACATAAAGCGTCATCCGCAGATAGCCGCCCAGATATTGGAGCCGCTTACTTTTTTAAGCGATGTCATAGAAATGGTCAGGCAGCATCATGAACATTTTGACGGCTCAGGTTATCCTGAAGGGCGCAGAGGCGAGGATATTATTCTGGGAGCCAGGATAATCAATCTGGCTGACGCTTATGACGCGATGCGCTCCGCGCGTTCCTATAGAAAAGTTCCGTTTTCCAAGGAGGCTGCGACTTTAGAGATAAAAAAGAATACCGGTACGCAATTCGACCCCAGGGTGGTGGAGGCGTTCCTAAAGGTGGTGGATAAATTATGATGAATTTTCAATATCACGCTAAAGATAAATCCGGGCACGCGGTCACAGGTACGATCGAAGCAAATTCCGAGGCGGATGTAGCCGAAGCATTGCATAAGAAACAGCTGGTCATAGTTTCCGTTGAGCCGGCAAAGAGAAAAGCCGTTTTGACCAAGGACAAAAGGCCTAAACTGGACGACTTGGTTATATTTTCACGGCAGTTAGCTACGCTGATCGATTCCGGGATACCTCTGGTCCAGTGCCTGAGTATCCTGAGCGAACAGATCGAAAATAAGAATTTTCAGGAAGTCGTTGTCAAGATGCGCCATGACATTGAAGCTGGTATGAGTTTTTGCGATGCGCTTGCCGCGCATCCGGCGATATTCTCTGAACTCTTTATAAACATGACCCGGGCAGGCGAGGCGTCGGGTATGCTTGATGATGTATTGGACAGATTAGCGGTGTATTTGGAGAAAGAAGCGTCTTTGACGCGTAAGATCCGTTCCAGCCTGGTCTATCCGGCTGTTGTCGTTACCATGTCAATGGCCATTACGGTATTCTTGTTATTAAAGGTTGTGCCTACGTTTAAGAATATATTTGATATGCTCGGCGGTCAATTGCCTTTGCCTACGCGTATACTCATAGGTATAAGCGAATTTTTACAGCATTACCTGTTGATCATCGCCGGCATAATTACCGGCCTGGTGATTGTTTTTAAAAAATATGTTAATACTGAAAAGGGGCGCTTTCAGTATGATAAACTATTATTGGAAGCTCCTATATTGGGGCCGTTATTTAAAAAAGCCGCTTTAGCGAAATTCGCCCGTACTTTTTCAACGCTGGTCAAGAGCGGTGTTTCGGTTTTGAACGCGCTTGAAATTGTGGCCAAGGTTTCCGGCAACAAGGTCATAGAAAAGATGGTCAATCAATGCCGTCAGTCTGTGCGTGAAGGTGAACCGATATCCAAGCCTTTGTCTAAAAGCAACATCTTTCCTTCGATGGTCTGGCGTATGATCGGAGTCGGCGAGCAAACAGGCCAGTTGGAAAAAATGCTGGGGAAGATCGCTGATTTTTATGAAGAGCAGGTGGATGCCGCTGTTACCGGTTTAACCAGTATAATTGAACCTTTGGTCATAGCATTTTTAGGCATAATTGTCGGTGGAATAGCCGTATCGCTCTTTATCCCTGTATTTAAGATGAGCGAACTGATCGCTAAATAGGAGGGAATAATGGCTAAAAGATTATTATTTGCGTCTCTGATGGTGCTTCTTTTATTTGGTTTTTCTTTTGCGGAAGACCTGACTATCACTACATATTATCCCAGCCCTAACGGAAGCTACCGTGAACTGCGCGCCCAGCGCATGGCGATAGGGGAAAATTTTTATGGAACAGATTATTGTTGGCCGGATGGGTCTTGTACCAATGTAATGTCAACAGAAACCGATTTGGCGATAGAGGGTAGAGTTGCTATAGGCGGGACTACACAGCCTCTGGGTTTATTGGATGTGGCTGGCGGCGCAGGCACTGCTGGCGCCGCGGTATTTGCTCATAGCGCTCCCGGCACTCCCGGTACAAATACGGCACATCAAGGCGAAGCAATAAGGATCAGAAAATGGGAGAGTTATAATAATCCGGCAACTGGCACAAGTTGGGGCTCGGATAGGCAGGCTCTTATAATAGAAGCAACGGATGATGATAATTATGTTGAAGGGGGAATGATATTAGGTTTTGGATTATCTAATGCCCTCGGAGTTAGTCCGCTGGCAAGCGGTTGGGCAACGAGTTTTAGGCCTGCTATTACTATCAGGGGAGAATATTATGGAAGCCCGAGAGTTCATGATTTTAAAGTAGGGATAGGCAATGATAATCCGACTTACGCGAAATTAATAATTCGTGAGAATAGGGGTAATTATCTGGCGTTTGAGAATGCGGATACTAATGACGGCTGGATATTTAACCATCGCAGAACAACTGTGGTGTGTCCCGGATGTTTTGATTTGGGATATATCGCAGATATAACTGCTCAATCAACCTCAACTACCTATGGGCGGTTTGTTGTGAGTCCCAGTGGAAATGTGGGCATCGGAGATAGTAATCCTTCAAGAGCTAAGCTTACAGTTGTAGGAGATCTGGTTGTGGGCAATGAAAGCGCGGCAATTACTCCGAATAACTGGTTTAGTGATAACCAGAATGGGATAGTCTTGGGCGGGGTGTATCGGACTACTTGGCCGTTGGCAAATATGGGTTATGGCACTGCGATCAACCACCCTAATGATTGGGAAGGAACGGCAACTCGGACTGATGCGGTAGCGGCTCCAGGAACCAATTGTATAGCTTTTGTAGCTAGTTTTGTTTCAACTTATAGGTATAATTCAGCGGTTTGTACTTATAATAATGCCACGGGGGTTTTAACTACAACTTGCGGCCAAACAAGTTGCCGGTGCGCGTTTA
>Ga0172381_10006226_pt1 | contig 11988 bp, 27 predicted proteins | sample Leawel6488metaG_FD_119754 | JGI IMG/M metagenome (GOLD analysis project Ga0172381, IMG submission 119754) | Leachate microbial communities from a municipal landfill in Southern Ontario, Canada - Leachate well 64-88 metaG | ecosystem: Engineered > Solid waste > Landfill > Unclassified | place...
TGCAAACCAAATAATTTTTCAGAAAAAGAAAAAGAAAAAATAAAAAATGATTGTTCTTTTCTGAATTGTGTATTTAGAACTGAGTTTGAAGTTATCTAAATTTCTTCTTCAACTGAAAAGCCAAGCTCTTTAAGTTTCTTAATCTGATTGAATAAATCTTCTGCTGTATCGAAATACAACTTGAATCTATTCTTTGCAGGTCCGAACTCCCTTGAATTAGGCTTCTCTGTCTTATTAATAATTGTTTGTGATTCCATTTTAAACTTTTTGAGTTAAAGGGATAATCTGAACAACTAATTTAGGCTTACCCATAGCTAATGTCTTACATACTTCAATACTAAACTGTTTTCCAATCCATAGCTTTGTATCTTTACCCCAAACTCTAACTAATTCCCTGCCTTCAAGAGTCTTAGGATTATGTGTAAGCTTCTTTTGATTAACGTCGACATCTAAAACCAATTGCTTAAAAGTTTCTCCTTTAAAATTCTTCATCTCTTTGTATTCGCCTTCGGATAGGATTGTGCCTATATCTCCGTCTTTGCAATTTTCAGAGTTAAGAAAATTCCCGCTAAAATCTGCTTCTACCATTTTGTATACCTCCTGTTTGATTTAATTAATTTGAATTTCATTTCCATAAAGTAACTGCATTTCCGCAATTAAGACATTTAATTATATTCTCTCCAGAAGAATAACCTGTCTGCCCACCATAATCCTTTCCGTCTTCTCCATCTATTTCGATTTTCATAGAACCACATTTCTTACAAACTAAAGCAAATCCAGTTTTATTATTTTGTATATCTTCAAACATTTCACAAATTCCAAGGTCTGATTTAATTTGATTATCATTATTTTTATGAATATATTTCTTAAATTGTTCTAATGTCATTTCTTCTACTTTAATCATTCCACCATCTCCTTTTTATTATCCCTCATTTTCTCTCCAACAATTATCATTCCTTTAAATTTTATTTCATCTTTTGTTTCGTTTCTTTCTAATGTCCCCTGTTCTCTTGATAATTCAATAAGATTTAACTTTACTCTTTCTTCATCTCCTTCATCACCTTGTAATTCAAAAAAAGTCATTGCCCCATCTCCTTAAATATTTTGGAAAGTTCTTCATAATCATCTAATGAAAATGTCCATTCTCCATCGCATTCAGGTAAATTACTTTTCCAAATTTCAATCTTCTCCTGCAAAGATACAAGAAGTTTTCGCCTGTCCATATCCGTCGATTTATCAGGCACTTTGTTGGCGTCCATAGAGGTAACACTTTTTTCTATTACATCGCTCTTTGAATTTGATTTCTCATTTTCCTGCCTTTGAAGAGATAACGCTTTTTCAAAACATTTCTTACCCAATAAAAATATATTATCTGATGTTATTCTATCCCAATCATACCAAGTATCAGCACCAATTTCCTTTTCCCATTCTTGTTCTATTTCTTTTAATATTTCTTCTTCTTCGGAAAGATTAGAATTGCCTGTCATTTTGATCGTGGCTTTTGTTTATTATGTGGGTGAGAGCCAGAACTCACTCTTTTAATTGATACCCCATTAGAACATAATCTTAAAACGAACTCGTGCCAAGAACGAAAATTATGTAATTGCTTAGCCTTTTTTAACTTAGCAAATTCAGCGTCGGTAAATGTTAATCTTAATTCTTTCATAGAATGAGTGAGTGAGTGAGGTTTATATATGTTTCTAACTACCGAGAAGTTATAATAAATCAGCGTCGGAGAAAATTAAAAAATATCTTTCCAGTCATCGCCGATATTCACCTTAGCAGATGCGACAGGTTTCCAAACATCCCCAATATTAATCTGCATTGCTTCTATTGGCTTCCAAGCATCACCGATATTAACTTGGCAGTTTGTTCCCGTTGCTGCTTCTGTGTAATAAACTGTAATTCGAATATGGTCAACGGAAAAGGTATTAGTAGTTGTTAATGATTTTCCTCGTTGAAACACGATACCAAAATCCAAAGCATTTATATCTTCAGCAGTCCAAGTTTCTCCCCATAAATCAGTGGAAGAACCATAAGAATTATATGTTTCTGTTGTCGTAATAGTTCCGAGAGCAAACCGTGGGGTTTGAACAACACCCCCTTTAATTGCATACCCCCAGAAAGAAAAAGGACCATTAGCGTCAACTTTATCTTCGACTTCGGCTAATAAACCATTTATTGTTGCCCCTGTTGGGATAGCAAATCCAAAATTGGTGGCGACTAAATAATGTGAAGAATCACTTGCAGTTAATACTGTTGTCGTATACACATTATCACTAATCTTAGCATTATCAGGATTACTCCACGCCACAGTTCCGACTGTCGCATCATCAGCCATTGTTCCCGGACTGTTAGGTCCCTGAGATGCCATTATGCTGTATACTGAATATAAATTGTTCCGACAGGAAAGCCCGAAGCTGCTGGCGGAGTTGCATCAGTATTATAAAGAACCATTGGAACATAAGCTTGGTCAGCTGTTGAGTTATCCGCTGTGATTGTTAAAGGGCCAACTGCAATATCTGCTCCTGAGTTTAATAAATAATCTGAGTGAGCCTGTGTGTTATCTTGTGAATGGTCGTAAGCAGTCTTAGCATTAGCAACGGTTAAACTATTTGTTCCATCTGTTATATTTTTTTTAACAATTAAATTATTTCTTACAGAAATAGTTCCATCCCATTCGATAGTTTCTTTATCTGAACAAGTCCATCCCGCCATATTATTACGTTGCCCTTGTATTTTTAATCAAACAGATAGCTAATGGATCGGTTAACTCTACAGTTCCCTCTTCTACAACTCTAATCTTCAAAGACTTGTAAGGGTCTTCTACAGTTGTGCTTTGTAAAGGAACTAATTGTTTGAATGTAGCGCATGTCTTTGGCTTTACAAGAAGAGCAAAAGAGGTAGGTACTGAATTACTTTCGATAAATGTTACATTTGATATTCTACCGATTTGTCCAGTTCTAACAACATCTCCGGCAATCTGTGGGAATTGTGCTCCTTTATCTGCAAGGTAAGATAAAATATCTACCTTATTCTCTGGACTTACAAAACATAACAAATCGCTAATATCATAATTCTTTTTTGATATGTAACTAGCTGCCGTCATAACATCTTTTATAATTGCTCCAGAACTTACATTCCAGTATGCTTGATTAGTAATAGCGTAAGATTGAATTCTTATATTTGTTCCTGTTCCTAATGTCTGAGTCAAAGCATCCCAAATATTATCGTCGACTGCTTTTGTTACTGCCTCAGTCAATTTAATGACTGTTCTTGCTTGAACATTAATATCTCCAGAAATAATGTCTTCCCATGGAATATTGTCTTCAAGACCATACTTGATAATTCTTACAGAAACTTCTTCCCATTTAACAGTCTGTTGTGGGAAATTTGCACCTCTTGGTAATCCAGTAGCAACAGTATTTCCTGTTGGTCCTGCTAATACGGTAGGGTCTTCTCTAAAAAATGAATTTTTCCAGGAGTCAGTGCTAACAACTGCACATGCTTGTTTGAATTTATAAGATGCCTCGGCTGTCTGTTTTACTAGAGCATCAACTACTTCTTTTCTTATTCCTCGATTAATTGTTCCTGTTTGAATATCGTAACTCATTTTATAATCTTACCCTCACATTTATTGTTTCTGCTGATGCAGCGGCTTCTAAAGCATAACCCAAAACCTTTGCTCCGCTAGCGACTGCTGTGTCTGCTACTACTACTTGGTTACTCGAACCCCCAGTTATTGGCGCTCCGCATGTTATAGCGTCAGATGCGTTTGCTTCAAAAATTCCGTCTGTCCATGCTCCGATGACAGTTACATTCTGATTAGCTTCATGATCTTCCGATGCAATTCCCGCGTAAGCTACTGTCGTGTGTAATGCTAAACTTGCAGTTCTCGGGTCAAGTAATGCTAACAAAGAACCTTTAGAAACAGCTAAGGTATTATCTATGGCAAATTTTCTTATTGCACCGTCTTCATTAGGTCCCAATAATTCTACCTTTGTAAACTCGTTAGCCATTGTATATTAAGGTTACCTTAGTATACACATTATTTAAATGTTTTCTTTCTCATTTCTTCTACAAAAAGATTATAATTATTAGCTACTTCTTGCTCTGCTGTTGCTATTCCAAAATGATACCATATCCACCCGACGACAAAACAGGAAAAACCATAAAGCAGGAAGAGAGAAATCAAAATTTTCCCTTCTAATCCTGCGATTCCAACAATAGCAAACAAGTATTTAAAGTATGATGTTACAGAATAACCTCTATCAAAATATGATTTCCACAATGCAAATTTATAATATCTCATTTTTTATTTAACTTCTTTCTATCCGAAGGTTTTGCAGTATCATGAAGATTGTTAAAATATTCAACATTATAATGATAAGCATTTCTTATAACACCAAGTAAACAATCACATATATCTTCCCAACTTAAAAAATTACGACTATAATGAATGCAATAAAATCCTTCTTTATTTGTATAAACTTCAAAAAGAGGTTTATATCCGTCCATATATCCTTTTTTATATTTTTTCATAATCCCTCTTGATAAGTTCCGAACTCGGGATAATCTTTTTTTGGATCTGTTTTTATCCCTAATGGATAAACTGCAACTCCCGACGTTGGAACAAATTTTCTTGTTATTTCCAAACTACTTTTATTTTGTATTTCTGGCATTTCAGGAATTTTCTGAGCACCTAATCCTTTCCTTAAAAGCCATGCTAATTTGGCAACTTCGGGTCTTAAATTATTATAATCCTTATGGAGATTCATCATGGCAAGAACTTCTGGCAAACATTCCTCAGGAAAAACATACTCAAATAATTGAATTGGTCTTAATGCACCCTGGACGCTTGTCACTTGCTCCTCTCCTCTTTGAAATGTCCCGTCAGGATTTTTTAAATAATTTCCTTTTTCATCTTTTAGCAAGGGTTTAGTTCTCCAGTTAAACATCTGGGTTTGCATATACATTTTCCAAATTTCGAAACTTTGACTAATTCCCCTAGTCATTAGAAATAAATGCATTATCTAAATTGCTTACGAATAATCGTAGCTTCCTCTTCTGCTTTTTGTTGCTCTGTCTTTTCAACTTGTCCGGCTAGTGCTCTACCGCCTTGTTCCATTTTTGCTTTTAATTCTATTCTTCTATTATATTCTGCTTCAAGTTTATCGTTCTCAGCTTTAACTTTTTCATATTCATCTGCAGCGCTTAAAGTATCTTTTATATTTTGAGAACTAACTCCTTTTTGTTCTGGCTCCGGATTATCAACAGAAATTTTTAAATCAGTCATTGTACAGCTTCAACCAATTCCTTCACTCCTTCGGGCATTGGGTCTTCTGGAAATTCGGTAATCTTTTTTTTACAGAATTCAATTTGTTTTTTATAAGAATTAATTTTGTCGTCGAATTGATTATTTGCTAATTCATGATTTATTGTGTCATTAACTATCATCGCTTCTAAATGAAGAACTGCCGATTCATAATCTTTTTTTTCAATCATAATCATCTTTTAGAATTTCTTGTTTAAATACTTTTTCTTTTTGTAATCCTTTTTTTCTAATTTTCATTTGTCTTTTATGTTTTTTCAAACTTTTCCCTCTTAATTTAAATCGATGTTTCCAAGTCATACCATTCCTTGGCTATTAACCAACACTCTCCTAATATTTTGCATGAATTCATTAATAAATCCTAAACCCTCTTCGTGTGTTAATTGAAACATGTTAACAATAACATTCCCTACCCAATTTAATAAAATCATTTCTCCGATAATTATTCCAAGACAAATCCCAAATAAAACAGATGTGACGTAACCGATTTTTCTCCAGGTAGAATTTTTCATCCTAAAAAATTAAATAACTTTGCAGTATATTCCCCCTCTTGTGTTTTCCAATAATCCTTGAATTGAACTATCGCCGCGGTAATTGAAACAACTAAAGAAAGACAAATATTTGAAGTTGTTATTTCTCCAGATGTTGATAATCCTCCTAGAAAAACCAATGCCCCCGACAAAAGAGAATTAACAATATGATAAATTATTTCTTTTTTTTGACTTTTCTTTTTTGTCATTAATATAGTCCTCTAAATATTATTTTCCAAATAAAATTTCCTGCTAAATAACTTAAAAGGAATGTCAAAAATAATTCCCATAAAGTTGCTTTTTGTTCTTTCATTGTGTTAAATTTACCCCCGCTTCTAGTCTTAATTTAGTTAATAATGCTTGACGATAAGCTAGTTGGGCATTTGAATATTTATTTGCTAACTGCACACCTTTATCAGGAAAGAATCTTCCAGTTGTAGAAGAAAGAACTTTTAAAGTTTGTTCTTGATTAGCCAATATTTGATTTAGTTCATTAAGCATAGCTGTCGCTTCCTGGGTTGATATTACTCCCGCTTTTAATGACGAGGTTATCTCATCTGCACTTGTCTTTGTGCTTTCGATTGAATTATCCAAATCAGAACCTCTTAATGCAGTATTAATAGCCGAAGTTCCTAATCCTGCTAAAGAACCAACTAATGCAGCGCTTTTGAAAGTTGCAACCTTAGAACCTAATGCAAAAATTCCCGCTGCAATTCCTCCTCCTAATGTAGCAGCTGCACCTACTGCCACAGCAGCTCTTGATAATCTATCTACATCTCCAGTACTTAAATCAAAGAAAGGAATGCCTGTTTTCTGTTGGATTAAACCCAAAGGAGATTGAGCCAAACCTTTTCCTATTACTCCTTGTGGACTTTCTCCACCAGTAGAAGGAACATTTAATTCAGAAGTATAATTTTGTTGTGCTGTTGCTTCTGCTTTTCCTTGCGCCTGTGCAACTGCTTCCGCTGTTTCTTTTTCTACTCCTGCTTGAATTGTTGGTATCAATGCCGATCCTGCCTGTTTGCTTGTAATTCCGGCTTCGGATGCAAGTTTCTCCCTCTGGCTTAGATATGCTTGTCCTGCTCTTAATCTTTCTGCTGATACTTGTGCAGGAGTTGGCTGAGTTAGATCTACTTTTGACTGTGCTTCTTCCAGGTAAGTTGATTTTGGAGTGTCATCTAATCCTGGAATTGATTTCGCAGTTGATTTCTTTTTGTAAGCCATTATTGCCCGCTCCCGGCAGTCATATCGTTAGGTTGCATTGCTCCCATTTGTCCTGCATCTTTATTTTCATCCGTTAATAATTCATTTTGTATTGAAATAGGTTTCTCAAGTGTTATTCTTACAAAACATTGATTCCACAGGTCAGCCATAAATTCAGTTTGCTCTCTTGTGTAGATTTGGCTGTAAGATAGATAACTAATCTTTGAACTTGACTCTGTGAACTCTTGCCCCCCGCCCATAACAACACGTGGAACTCCAAGAGCTCTGTAAAAGAAGTCATCTAAGTAATTTATGAAAGGCATAGGATTGAATATTGCATTTGTTACTGAACCATCGCTTGAAATGCTGACTGTTCCTTTTGGAACTATAATCACTTCCTTATTTTTTATTGCAGTTTCATACTTAACCCTTATTTTTGTTATTTCTGCTTCGTCATCTGTATCAACTTCTAATATTCTAACGGGAACTACATTTCTATGGGAAACTATTGCTAAATCTTCCATGGCTTGATTTTTCCAAAGAATAACATTCTCGCAAGCTTCAATTATTGATGTCCCGTGAATTTCGTCGACAACACGATTATTACACAAATGCAAGATTTCATTTGGTTGGAATTTTTGAACTATTTTATTTTCTTTTGACTGAGGATTACCTGACATCTGCTCATATCTTTTTATTATTCCAAATTCGTCGGCAATTATCTTAATTTTTGCAGGATCGAGAGGTTTTAGATTAATCAAAGTTCCTGTTTCTTTATCTCTGATTATTTCAGCAAAAGCATCCCCATAAACCTTTTTCTGAATCATCAAGTTCCAAATAATAGAGTTAAAAGTGTCCTCCCCCCAACCATTAATGTGATCTAAGACTGCTTGTGTTTCTGCATCTAAAGTTTTATATCCTTTTCCAACAATCCATGTCGCGAAAGCTGTAATTGCTGCATGAAGTTCTGGAATTTTCTTGTAATAACCTAAATATTGAGAAGCTTTTGTGTTCATCCATTCTGTCTCGGTTTGTCCCGTCGCACTATCGGGATTTACAGCAGCCACGCTATAATTTGTGACATTATTCGTCATGTCTGTCGTTTCTGTTCTTCCTACTTGATATGTTGCCATTTTGTTTTTAGGTTTTTATACGTTTAATTTAAAGGGAATATATGCCGCTGATTGTGTTACTCCCTGGTCTTCGAATATTGCCGCTACGGTTCTATTTTTAGGATCGTGTGCAATATCTATGTAACTAGTTTTTCCTGCTGTTACAGACGCCCACCCTTCTAATGTTAATCTTATTGTTTCTCCTGCTTTTATATTTGTCGAATTAACGTCTAATCTAATTGCTGAAACTGTGTCGTAATAAACTGGTGCTGTTCCTACTAGTGGATTTACTAAAACTGAACCTGAAGATGAAGCTAATGTTGTTTCTGTTGTTCCGTCCCATTTTCTTAATATTGCGTTTATAAATCCTCTTGATTCTGTATTTGTATTGGTATTTTCTAAAGCAAAAGGGACATTAATAAGAACACTCCCTTTTATTGTTTTTGGCAAATTAATTGGAATATCAAAATCTAAATCAAGCATTTTATTATATACTTCTACCCCAGATTGTGTAATTAATGAACTCTGAGTATAAATAACATCGGAATATATTACTGACGGAGATAAAGAATAATAATTTGTTCCATTAATTGAAACTCTTGTCGGATAGAATGTTTGAATTCCTGTTCCGTTTGCTATATCCGTGTAGTCATAACTTACTAATTGTTCTGCTCCCGCAGGAACAACTTTTTTCATGCTATTTGGTAATACCATTAAGCATTCTCCTCGGGTTTCTTGTAAACTTTAAGATATTCTATAATTCTACCTGCTCTATCATAAAGAATATTAATTAAATCTTCTGCTTCTCCTCTCGTCATATATCCTGACATATCATAAGCGATTAAACTTGTTCCTGCAATGCTTGCAACTGCATCTGATATTGCATATTGAACTATTGCCCCGCTAACTTCTGCTGTGAAATTTTTAGTCCAGTCATATCTCGTCGCTAAATTAACAAAGTCTTCCGCTTCAAGTGCAAATTGTTGAACTAGTGCATCGCTTGCCGCCGCGACTGCAGAAACATTTGCTCCGCACTTAGCGACTATTGCCCCACTTGTGCATAGTGTGTAAGTCATAAAATTACTCCTAATATTGCGCTAGATATTGTTGCGGGAATTATATCTCTTGGATGTTTTATCACTTCCAATATTCTTTTATTCCACACGTAACTAAATCCTTCCTTGTTAATCGGAAATGCAAAAATCCTATTTAATAAAATTATTTCTTTGAAATTCTTTTTTATCGACGGATATTCAGGAGCGTCAGGAATCCAACAAATATTGTCCAAGCACATCGCTGCCGTTATTGCTACGTAACAATAGGAAAATTTTATTGCATAATTCATTTTTTTTTTAAGCAATGAAAGGATTTAAACTTTTGTCTTTTACGCACCACGCTGCACGTATTAGTCCTTCTGCGATGTGAGTGTAAGTTCCGAAAATTTTCAAGTTTTTTTCTTCTGTAATTTCAAACTGGACCGATTTTAAAGATTGAAAAATTTCTGGGTCGTCGAGAAGTTCAATCTCTCCTCTTTCCATTAAATTTAAAATATTATTGTATAAATCTTCTTTAAGAAGTTTCTTTTTCTTTTTATCATCTCTGTCTAAAGAACGACTTGAATTATTAATTGCAACTATCTTTCTTTTTGTTTGATTTTGCTCGAGAAGATGATCAAAGATTCCTACGCCCATTCCTCCGTCATCAATGTAAATTTTTTTAAAATGCCAAATTAAATCTAAATGTAAAATTTCTCTTTCTGTCATTGTTGTTGTGTAATCTTTTTTTACAATGCTTTCAACTTGAATTAAATGTTTTTTATTAGTGCAGTCAATAACTTCGAGAGTTGTTTCATCTCCGCCGCGTCCTCCTACATCAACACCCAAGTAATAATGATGATCACTTCTCCAGGTTTGTCTTTTATGTTCTGCTTGAATTTTCTTTATTAATTCGTCTTGGAACCATTGCATTAAATCTTCAATGAACTGGCCCATGTATTCCTGCATGAATTGTTTATGTGTCATTCTAGAACGTGCTTGTTCAATCTTTTGCAGTCCTTTCTCTCTTTGTTCAATTGTCCAACTTTGGCTTAATGGACGTTCTCTTATGCATTTTTCGCTGTCAATCGAGAAACGCGTGAAAGAGTTGTAAGCTCCGTTTTTATTTGTCCAACATTCCCAGAAACGTCCCTGCATCCCGAATGGCGTGCTCAGGTATATTGTATCTGCTCCTGTTGTCAAAGATTGAGGGTCGATTGCTTCCCAAGCCATATCCGGCATTTGAGAACATTCATCAACGTAAAGACGTATTATTGTTAAGCTTCGGAGTCCGAAACCTGTTGTTCCCGCTGTTTTACAAAGAATCGTAATTCCCTTAAGAAGTTTGATTTCTGATTTCGTCGGGCGGTCTTTTCCTTTCTTTATTGCTTTTGGATAATTCTCGATAAGATAGTTAAGAGTTTTGTTAAAAAGAGTTTCTGCCTGAAATTCTTGTGGGGCAGTCATTAAGATAATTCCTTTCTTGTTTGTGTTCATCGCCCATTCAACACAATCACGCGCGCAGGTTTCAGTTTTTCCGACTTGACGTCCCGAGCAAAGTTGTTTATCTCCTTTACAATTTACAAAATCTTCTTGCCATTTGTCGTATTGAATCATTAATATTGCTTACCTATATTTTTTATTATTTTTTTAAGTTTTTATATTTTATGTAAAGAAACGTTTGGTCCTGCATAACGCTCGCTCAATACTTCGCTCGCTTACGTAGAAATAGGGGGGTTCAAGAGTCGCAAACCTAAGTTTCCACTGGAAGAGTTAGCATTTCCTATGGAACTATGCTTAGGAAGAGAGCGGGCAAGGGGGGAAGGGCGGAGCGGGGGGGAGGGAATGAGGAAGGATTGACTCAGGAAGGGGGAGCGGAGCCCTATTTCCCTTTAGTTTATTTACGTATGACAAATAGAATAGCATCTTAAAGAATTAAATTTTAACTCGCGAGGAATAAGCGAGTTAAGTAATTAAAATATTTAAATGTTACTATTGAACAGGAATAGTAAATAAACTAAAGATTGATTCTAAATTAATAACTTAGAGAGGGCGGATGCCGAAGATAGTATATAAAGGGGAAAAGATTTAAAAAGAAGTAATTCTAAGAAATAATATCATCTCAATTTTAGATGATTGTTTAATAGATAAATAAAATATGTGTGTGTTACATATGGTATTCTATCTATACTATTTATAAATGCTATATTATATTATTCCTTTTCTCTTTCTTTTAGGTTCCTTTTCTTTCTCTTGCATATGTAACACACACATTTAAATAGTCTTGTTGTGTGTGTAATTAATGGATATTGTTAAAAATAGGCAAGAGAAAAGATTATTAGACATTTCTCGAATAACAACTTCACTTAAGAACTCGGATAAATTTCAAAAAGGAGAAATTAAAGATAAAGAGTTAATATTAATTATAATGTCAGAAACAGGACTTGCTTACAGAACAGCAAGAGAATATTTAGAGGTTGCAAAATTTAATCTTAAAAATGAATAAAAATTATGTAAATGGACGTGCAAAAGAATATCGAATTAAAAAAAAATTAGAATCAGAGGGTTGGATAGTTCTTAGAACTGCGGGATCACATGGATTTGCAGATTTAATTGCAATAGATAAATTATGCAAAGTTATTAAGTTTGTTCAATGCAAACCAAATAATTTTTCAGAAAAAGAAAAAGAAAAAATAAAAAATGATTGTTCTTTTCTGAATTGTGTATTTAGAACTGAGTTTGAAGTTATCTAAATTTCTTCTTCAACTGAAAAGCCA
>Ga0172381_10006227_pt1 | contig 11987 bp, 10 predicted proteins | sample Leawel6488metaG_FD_119754 | JGI IMG/M metagenome (GOLD analysis project Ga0172381, IMG submission 119754) | Leachate microbial communities from a municipal landfill in Southern Ontario, Canada - Leachate well 64-88 metaG | ecosystem: Engineered > Solid waste > Landfill > Unclassified | place...
CCAAGTAAATCTAATAATAGAAGAAATTGCTCATTGGTATAATTATCTTCATCAAGTAGAAATGGTATAGAACCAAACTGCGCAATATGCTTGACATCAATAGTTTTAAAATTATTCAAACCATTCACTTCTTTACCATCACTTAAATAATATGTACAATCATCTCCATAATTTTCACAATAATTTCCTTTTTTCCCAACAACGCTGATTTCATTCAATTCTATTTTTACTCCTAAAGGCGAAACGTCGACTTTAGAGTCCTTAATGTATTGATAATTGTTCAATTCATTTTCAATGTTTTCATTGCTTATTGACCATAAAAAGTTTGAATTTGAGAATCCAGCAATACTATAAACATCTTCACTATTCAAAATAGAAATATTACCAGATAATTGGATAATTCTCGCCCTGGATAAAGGAGATACTAGATATGCAATTATTAAAACCCAAAAAACTAGGACAACAAAAAATCTTTTTTTAATACTATCAAATCTTTTTTTCCTAGCATTTTTACACCTTGCTTTAAATGTAGATGTATTGCTATTTTCAACAGAACCATTAATAAAATCCATCTACTAATTCTCTCCTATCTTCAATTTAAAATCAATTTTATAATATAATTATACACATTAATTTTATCGTATTCAATTACACTTTGAAAAAAGGTGCAAATAACCCCAAAATTAACTATATAGATACCATTAAACTACTAATTAATAACTTAATGGCCTTTTTCTCTAAAAAAAGTCTACACATTAACGTGTAGACATATACATAGAATATAATATAAAAAGGGGGATATTAATTGTTATCAGTACTCATTGTAGTTGTTGGATTCAACAGTTCCTCTATGTCTCTTTTAAGTGTTTCATTACGAGTAGAGATTTGTGCTATTTCATCATTTAGCAAATAATTTCCTTCTTTCAATTCATCCGTCATTGGTTGAAGGAATATAAAAGCAAAAACAAACAAAACAACACTTACGCAGAATAGTATCCTTGATAGATAGTCAAACTGTCTCATATTTCTTTTTTTAAGTTTCATTGTTCTTACCTCCTTATATTTTTTCAATTATCCTTAATTTTGCACTATGCGCTCTATTATTTTCTTTAATTTCTTGTTCGCTTGGAATAATAGGTTTTCTTGTTATTGATTTATACAGAATATCTTTTTTAGAAAGATCAATTGGCATAAATCTATTTTTGCCTTCTTCTAAAGTGTATTTTTTGAATACTTCTTTAACAATTCTATCCTCCAAAGAATGAAAAGTTATAACACATATTCTTCCACCAGAATTCAATAATTTAATTGCAGTATCTAATGTGCCTTCCAACACTCCCAATTCGTCATTAACATATATTCTTAATGCCTGAAATGTTCTTTTCGCTGGATGACCACTAGATAGCTTGCTTTTTAATGGTATTGATTTCTTCACTATTTCTGCTAATTCATAAGTTGAAAGTATTTCTTTCTTTTCTCTTTCTTTAATAATGTTCCTCGCTATATTTCTTGAATATCTTTCTTCACCATATTTATATATGATATTTGCTATATCTTCTTCTTTATAAGAATTTACTACTTCTTTTGCGGTCAAACTTTGAGTTTGATCCATCCTCATATCCAAAAGGGCTTCATGGTTATATGAAAATCCACGGCTTCCCTCATCTAATTGAAAGGAAGAGACACCTAAATCAAAGATTATCCCGTCTACTTTTTTTACACCATATTCTTCTAATTTTTCTTTTAAAAATCTAAAATTTGAATGAATTAATGTAAAGTTGTTGAGAGAGAGAGTTTGTAGACGCTCTTTGGATGCCTCAATTGCAGCTGCATCTTGATCAAAACAATACAAATGCCCTGCAGAGTCTAAACGTTTCAATATATGATAACTATGTCCTCCGCCACCTGTGGTAGCATCAACATATATACCATTTTTTTTAATTACTAACCCTTCGATGCTTTCATCTAATAATACTGATTTGTGTTCATACATATAAATGACCTACAACTTTTCAGCTACTTCATCGAATGTTTCTAGTGCTTCATGTTCATATTTTTGCCAATTTTCTTTTGACCAAATTTCAATATGATTTATTGTTCCTACTAGAACAACATCTTTATTTATATTTGCATGACTCAAGAGATTTTGGGGTATTATTACCCTTCCATGTGAATCGCACAAACAATCGGAAGCACTTCCAGCAAACATTCTTAAATGTTTTCTAGCATCAGAAGAATTAGTATTCAAAGTAAGGAGTTTTTCTTGGAGTTTTTCCCATTCCAAACTAGTATAGATAGAAATACATTCATCAAATCCAATTGTCATAACTGCGTTAGAGCCAATTTTATCTCTAAACTTTGCTGGTATTGTTAACCTGCTTTTATCATCTATAGTATGACTATATTGACCGATAAACATATGTTCACCCCACTTTCTCCCACTTTAGTACATCTCCTACCACAATTATACATAATGATTTTATATTTGTAAACAAAAAAAAACAGAATTTTCAAAAATCTGTTTTTTAAAATATAAATTATTAAATTAAATTCCTTATTTTACTTTTCTTCCGTCATAAAAGCCACACTTACCGCATACGTGATGAGGTAAAATCATTTCACCACAATTTGGACAAGCAACCAATGTTACTTTTGCCAATTTAATGCCTGTTCTGCGCAAAGCTTTTCTTGTTTTTGAAGTCTTTCTCTTTGGTACTGCCATAATTACACCTCCTATTATTTTTTGAAATAATCTTTCAATTTCTCTAGCCGAGGATCAATTTGTTGCTCTGTTTTTCTTAAAATAGCAAGTTCATCCTCACTAACAAAACGCCAATTTTCACCAGAATCAGGGAGTTTTGCACCTTTTTTTACTACTTTCAGCGGCACGGAAACATTAATAAGTTCCCAAACCAATGATATAATATCTAATTCTCCTCCTTTAACTATGCTCAATTCTTGGGTATCTTTTAAATTTTCATTAAAAGAAAAACAATCATCATAGTTAATAGAGAATGGATACTCAACTGGTTCTAAGCTCATAGCGCATGGAACAATCATAATTCCGGTAATCTTGAAATCAAGTCTTACTTGCTCTTCTTCTTTTTCAAAGTAACCATTACCAAATATTCTAACATCTTTCAAGCCAAGTAGTTTCTTATTTGATTTTATCAGCTTATCATCGTAAACAATTCTTTCATCAAAGGTGAAACTTGGTTGGGCATTCTGGTTTAGCCAAGATAATGTCCATTTCATATGTAACACCTCCACCTAAAAAGACATACACTATTATAGTGAATAAGTACTAAAATGTCAATGTTTTTTAAAACGCTTTCATTATATTTGAAAATGAACATCTATACAACAAGAAAGTGGGCTTGTATAATATAAATAATATCATTATTAGGAGGAATTATAATGAAATCAGTAGGAATTATTGTAGAATACAACCCGCTACATTATGGACACCTATATCACTTGCAAAAGGCCAAAGAACTTACTGGTGCTGATGTGGTTATTGGAGTTATTTCAACTTATTTTGTACAAAGAGGAGAACCCTCCATCCTTCCACTACAAAATAGAGTTAAAAGCGCATTAGAAAATGGAGTTAATTTACTTGTTGAACTACCATTCATATATAGTGTTGAGTCTGCGGATATCTTTGCAAAATACTCCTTGCAAATACTTGAAAGTTTAAAATGTGATAGCTTCGTGTTTGGAAGCGAAAGCGGAAATACCGAAGAATTTATGCAAAAATACAAGACAAAGAGTTTCACTTCTCCAAGATTAGATGAAATTATTCAAAAATATCTCAAATCTGGCTACTCTTATCCAAAAGCAAATAGTTTAGCTCATTTTGATATCAATAATTATTATCTTGATAAACCAAATGATATTCTTGGATACTCATATATAAAAGCAATTGAAAAATTTAAATTTAGATTATCTCCTATTATAATCAAAAGAATTTCTAATGATGACCTCGTTAATAAATATTCTTCTGCAAGTGAAATAAGAAAACTGATGATTGAAAATGATAAAACTGAAGTTTTGAAATATACTCCTATCAAATATGCAAAAAAAGATATTCATACTCTTGAAGACTATTTCTTGCTTTTCAAATACAAAATGCAAACAAGCTCATCAGAGGAACTGGAAATGACACATTTAGTCTCGGAAGGAATACAAAATCTCTTCAAAAAAAACATAGAATTATCGCACTCTTTTGAGCAGTTTATAGGACTTTGTACTTCAAAAAGATATAGTGCTGCTAGAATAAAAAGAACTATAGTACACATTTTAGTCAATACTTCAAAAAAAGAAGCAGAAGATTTTTTAAGTAAAAAAATATCCTTTATAAGAGTTTTGGGATTTGATAAAAAAGGTCGAGAATATTTATCTGAAATAAGAAAAGAAACTCCTATACCTGTTATTACAAAGTTTGCGGGAAAAGATTCAAAATTACACCAACTTGAAAAAAAATCGGTTAATGTATATTACTCATTAGATAAAGAACCAAAAAAATCTATCAATCAAAATAAATATTTATCAATTTTCCCAATTATTAAGTAATATCACCTTATTTTTTATGGAAGTACCAGTTGATATTTGATATAATTAATTATACGCACAAAGGAGAAATGCCAATGGATTTATACGATTTAATTCCAAACAATTTATTTACAGTATTAACTAGCAAAAATCGTAGTATTTACGCAAAAAGTTTACTGATAATTTATAACTTTTTTAAAGAAAATATTATCATCGATAAAGATGTTGTTGTAGCCCATTTAATTAATGAATTACAATCAGATATTTTTGACATCGATACAAATGTAGATGGAGAAACAATTGAAAATTTTCAAAAAGATGCAACATCTTTAGCGAAATATATTATGCGTCGTCTTTTAGATACTGGATGGATTGATGTTGAATATGAAAGTTATAATAAACTTCAGGAATATGTATCTTTACCACCATATTCTATTAAACTAATTAGTACCATTTCGGAAATAACCAATAACGAAGTAAAAGAATACGACTCCTTTATGTATGCAATGTATTCATCATTACTTAATTCAGACCAAAATTATAATGACTTTAGATTTACTGCTTTAAATAATGTTTATGATAAAATGCATGAATTTGAAGAGTCACTTAAAACTCTTTTCCATAACCTTAAAAGGCGCTATACCAATCTTGTCTCCTTAAAAACTGTTAATCAAATTCTAAGTGAGCATTTCGACTCTTATCAAAAAGATGTAATTATGCAGATTTATCTTCCTTTAAAAACAAAAGATTCAATAACTAGATTTAAAGGAAGTATATTCAATATTCTTGTAAAGTGGATGCGTGATGAGCAAATTATTAATTCAATGATTGCCCAAGCCATGGTGCAAAAGCGTTTTCAAGATGATGATGAGGCAAAATTAGATATTCTCACTAAGATAAACTACATTGTTGATAAACTAAATGATCTTGATGAATTGGTAGACCTTATCGATAGTCGCAATTCTACCTATATAAGTGCTGCTACTGAAAAAATGCATCATTTACTTAGTAATGATAAATCAATTATGGGGAAAATCACAAAAATTATCGCCACTATAGCCAAAGATGAACTAAATGGTTACAATAACAATCTTCATATTTGCCAAGACTTCTTATTCTTACAAAAGCAAGAATATTTGAATGAAGAATCACTATTTAATCGTGCTCAAAGCATCTATAAATACTCTAATAACGAGCCCTCAGAAATTTTATATGTTGATGAACAAATAGTTCAAAAATTAAAATCTGCTTTTGAAGAATCAACAAACAATAAATTTTCTTATAGAAATGTGATTAATTATATGAAAGAACAACTTGAAGATATTGATCATGTTTCCACTAAAGATATTGCATTGAGAAATAGCGATGATTTTTTATTGTTGCTTCACTCTTTCATTCATGGATTTGATAATAATGTTTTTTATAGTTTAAAATTACGTGAAGGTAATGTAATTAATAGTAATTATTTGTTACCTAATTTAGAATTTATAAGAAGGAGAATTTAATATGTGGAATGAAAAATACGATTTATTGACCAACAATGAAAAAGAAAGATTTACTAAAATTGTAAATTATATTCTTAATAAGACTTTCCTTCTTAGGGAAACATACGAGGAAAAAGATAGAATTGGTAAAATATCTGCAGATTATAGGTTTTTTGAACGAAACTTTGAACTCTTCCAAAATTACTTGGATATTGCAGGCTATTCTGTTTTAAAAGATGATGCTGAAGGTATCATTTCTATAATTAATATATACTTCACAAATCTATTACGAGTTGATAAATTCACTACTCTATTTTTATTGACATTAAGACAGATGTACGATGAAGAAAAAGAAAAAGCTCCTTCAAGCAATGCAATTTTTGTTAGAGGCAGTGATATTATCATAAAAATGATTGATAATAAATTGTTAACAAAAAAACCAACAATCAAAGATATGACTGATGTTTTGCGTTTATTAATTCGTCATAATGTCGTAGCAAAGTTTGATGGTAATATAGAAGATAGCAATGTTATATTAACAATATATCCTACAATTCTAAAAATTGTTTCTAACGAAAAAATAACGGCTATATACGATAATATGTTTAAAAAAGATGATAATAATGAAAAAACAGATGATATTCCATTTGAGGCTTAAAAGGAGAATATAAAATGAAAAAACTAAAAAAACTATTACTTATAAATTGGCACTATTTTTCTTTCCAACAAATGAATTTTGATGATATAAATTTTTTAACTGGAAAAAATGCCTCAGGAAAAACAACAATAATTGATGCAATACAGTTATTGATATTAGGAGATACAACAGGACATTTCTTTAATAAATCTGCCTCTGATAAATCAACTAGATCTCTTAAAGGATATTTAAGATGTGAGTTTGGTGATAGCGAAGATGGATCAATCATGTACTTAAGGAACGGAAGATTTTCAAGTTATGTTGCACTTGAATTTGAAGATAGCGTTACTAATAATTCTTTTGTAGTGGGAATTGTTTTTGATAACTATGATGATAATTCATTTGACTATAAATTCTTCTATTACAATGACAAAATCCCAGAGAATAATTTTATTACTAATAACATCCCGATGGACCAAAAGTCTCTTAGAATCTTCCTAATGCAAACTAATAAGGATAGTAAATTCTTTGAGACCAATTCCTCTTATCGTGAGTTTGTTAAGACTTTATTTGGTAATTTGAGCAACAATTTCTTCTCATTATTCAAAAAATCCATACCTTTTTCACCAATAACAAATATTGAACAATTTATTACTGAATATGTTTGTGATGTCAAAAATAATATTGACATATCTTCAATGCAAGAAAACATTCGCAATTATAAGAAATTAGAAATTGAAAGTAATGAAATTGAAAAAAAAGTAAATGAACTCAAAATATTAAATGATAATTATGATTCTTGGCATCAAGATTTCAATAAAATTGCATTGCAAAAATATCTCATAAATCGTAGTGATTTATATTTTACTAATAAAAATATTGAAAAAATAAATGATGAAATTGAAGATTTAAAAAATGAAATAACAGATAAAGGTAATATATTAAAAAATTGTGAAGAAAAAATTAAAAGTCTCAATTTACAAAGAGATCAATTAATTAAGGAAAAATTTGAATCTGATATATATAAACAAAGATCTATCTATGATGAAAAAGCTCAAAACATAGAAAATCAAATAAAAAATCTTGAAGATTCTATTTTAAGTATAAAAGATAGCCTTATAATTTATTGTGATTCTTGGTTTAATGCTGTAAATAATATTTTAAAAGTTAAAAATAATATTTTACCATCAGATTTTATTGATATATCAAAGGAATTCAGAAACAAACTTATAACTTTCAAAAGCGAGGCAATAATTAGTGAAAGGCTATTAAACGATTTTCAATCACTAGTTCAAAACTACTCCTCAAAAATTGATGATGTTTCTTTCGTTATTAATAGTAAGAGCTACGAATTAAGAAACTCAATTAGTAATATCAAAAAAGAAATTTCTATCCTTGAAAGTGGAAGTAAGGCATATAACCCCAATCTTTTGAATTTCAAGAAAATGATGGAGAACGAATTATCCAAAAAATATAATAAAGATATAAAAGTTCATTTTCTTGCAGATTTAGCTGATATTAGAAACCCTGAATGGAGAATGGCAATTGAAACCTTCTTGTATACTCAGCGTTTTTATTTAATAGTTGAACCTCAATATGTTGATAGTGCCATATCAATATACGAAAAAATTAAAAAAGAATACAATTTCTCAGAATTTGGGATTCTAGATACCGAAAAAATTTCTAATAGTAATTTCACCCATTTGCCAAATTCAATTGTTGAGGAAATAACATGTAGTAATGAGATTGTTACAAAATACTTGAATAGTTTAATGGGAAATCTCATAAAATGTGAGCGTATAGAAAATTTAAGAAAACATAATCGCTCCATTACAAAATCAGGAATGCTTTACCAAGGTTTTGTTGCGAGACAATTGAACTTTGCTAAAACATCACCATTTATTGGTAATAGTTTTGCAAAAGAACAACTTGCACACAAAAACGAACAATTACAAAATTTTGATAATGATTTTATTGAAATAGGAGCTACTACAAGCTATATGAAAGCTTTTAGTAATCTTGAGTATTTTAACTCTAATGAAGTCAGAATCTCTACACAGATTTTGAAAGAAGCCAGTATTTTACCAGACTTACATAACGAACTTTCAGAAATTAAAAATTTATTACTAGCATTTAATGATAAGTATTTAGAAAGTTTGGAAAAGAACATCAAAAAATGTGAGAACTCAATTCAAGAACTCGAAAGCGAAAAGGCAGAGTTAAATAGGGATATAATTCAATCAACTCTTGAGATACAGAAAAACGAAAAAGACAAGATTCCAAGCTTTAGTTTGCAACTTGAGAAGTTGAAGGAACAAATTAAGACGCAATTCGAAAGAGATTGGATAATTAATGTTGGTGAGCCAGAATTTGTTAATATCTCAATATCTCAAAAAGATTTGCAACTATATGTTCAAAATATTAAAAACGGATTAAATACAATTAATGCAATGACAAATAGCAAATGGAATAGTCTTGTTGAAAAACGCATTAAGTACAATACTCTTTATAACACAAATAACGATTCTCTTTCTCTTAATAATGATTATTATGAGCAACAATATAAAGAATTGGCTGACACAAAATTAGTAGAATATAAGTCTAAGATAATAGCTGCTAAAAACAATGCTATGAGTCAATTTAAAAATGATTTCCTTAGTAAATTAAAATCTAATTTTGATATCGTAATCTCGCAGATGGAAAATCTAAATGATGCTCTAGAATCTTCTACTTTTGGTGAAGATCATTACCATTTTGTTGTTACTCCTAGGCTTGAATACAAAAAATATTATGAAATGATAAATGATAAATTATTACTTCTTGGTAATGATATAAATTCTGAAGATTTTCAAAGTAAATATGGGGATGCTATTGAGGATTTATTTAGACAAATTACATTTATTGATTCTGAAATAAATACTGATTTTAGAGTCGAACTCGAAAAAAATATTGAAAAATTTACTGACTATAGAAGTTATTTACAGTTTGATTTAATTGTTACTAATCAATATGGTAATAAACAATCTCTTTCTAGAAATCTTTTGAAAAAATCAGGTGGAGAAACTCAGACACCTTTCTATATTTCAGTATTGGCTTCATTTGCTCAAGCATATAGAGTCAAACTTGAAGGAGATAAATTTAATTCGATTAGATTAATAATTTTTGATGAGGCATTTTCAAAAATGGACTCCGAAAGGATAACTGAAAGTATAAAATTATTGCGTCAATTTGGACTTCAAGCAATTCTCAGTGCCCCACCAGAAAAAATTGCCGATATATCAAATCTTGTAGACAAAACACTTTGTGTTGTCAGAAACAATACTATATCAATAGTCTCGGAGTTTAAGGAAGTAAAAAAAATCTAGTATTAGGAGGAAAAAATCGTGAAGAAATTATTTAAAATATTATTTATAATGTCCATGATTATACCCTTTGCAACTGCTTGTTCAAACGAATATGATGGAGATTATATGGCAAGTGGAATAATTGTAAACATTAAAAATGGGGCATATATAATAACAACCTCGAGTGCTATACTTTCAAACGATAAAGTAATTCGTGATGTTAATATTGATGTTGTCGTTGTACCATTTTATGGAATGCGTAAAAATGGAACCCCTGATTACCCTGCTGGGATTAGCATATTAAACCCTTCAACCGACAATAGTACCGATATATATGCGTATGTAAGAGATGCTGGAGATAATTTGGTTAATAGCAAAAAGATATTAGGTTCTAATTATAAAATGGCCTCGACTTTGGAGCACCGAATCTGGGCCTCTCAAGTTGAAAGAATTGAAGATTATCTTATTGGAAAAGATTATAATTCTCTTATTAGAAATATTTGCACACCAGCTTCTGGTTATACAACATGCACCAGTTTGCTAGATAATAGCGTTTCAGTTTCTAAAGGTGCATTACTTGATTTTTATGGCTTTGATAAAGTCATGGGGGCAACAATATCTATTGCAAATAATGGATACGATGCTATCGCAGCTTCATTAATCGAAATGTTTAATAGTAATCTTCAAAAAACATCTGAAAATTTTGAAGTTATTAATAGTGAATTTTCTTATTCTGTCTCATTTAACAATAACATTTTGAAAGTAGCTTTCACTAATTTGATAAATTCTAAAGATAAAATAATGGATTATGTGGAAATTCCATTAAAAATATCTAATAAGGCGCTTTTATACAATGATACTAAAACATATATAATTCCCGATTCATCTTATAAACAAGTATATACAAATCTAGAAAAAATTGATTTTGATACTGATTTAATAAAGTCTAGTTATGAAAAATAAAGCTTAGAACTTATGTTCTAAGCTTTTTCTTTATTCTTAACATATTTATACATCTCTTCAGCTGCAAAATGAAGTTTAGTTACAATGTTTTTCTTATTTATTGGGAATAGGTAATAGGTATCATTCAGCGTCGATAGACTAAAACAATCCCCTTTACCAAAATAATCATATTCTATGTGAATAGAATAAGTTGAAAGAGGGTCCTTCAAAAGTTTAAAATTGCCACCTTCTAAATCGGCAATTACATTAAATCCTAATTCGTTATGTGTTACATGTCCAATACCCAATCTATAAAACCCCTTACTATTTGGTAAAGAGTCAATATAAACATCTTCTTCAAACTTATATTTACCACTTTCAATTTCTTTTTTTACTTCACTTCTTTCCCATTCAAACCAATCTGGTATATGAGAAAAACGAGTTGTCTTACCATCTGTTCTTTTAAGTTCTCCAAGTGTTGTTAATTCCCAAGAACTATTACAATGATTACATTTCAAATAAATTCCATCACTAGACATTTCTTCTTCATTGCCACACTCACAGCATTTATATAATGGTTTATGCAAATTTTTGGCACGATTAGGGCTATCAATTACAATATTATTATCTTTTTGCCACTTATATTCATCATAAATAAAAGCATCATTAATTCTCTTGTTAATTGTATCAATATCAAGTTCACGAATTTCCTTTTGATTAATTATTTGTGTCATGTCAGCAGTAATATTATTATTACGCTTTTGCAAATTCCATACTGGGCTACTTAAATGATTACCATGCATATTTAAAACTACTACTGGAACATCCAAATATTTACAAAGTTTCCCAAGAGATTCAGGAAGTATTGCATTTGTACCAACTATTGAATACCTAGCCTCCGGATATATACATAATATATCTTTATATTCATTGACAACTTTTTTTAAGTGCTTAACCAGTACTAGATCATTGGTAAATTTTCTCTTGCAGATTCCTCCTGCATTTCTTAAGATTAATTCTCGATTAATA
>Ga0172381_10006231_pt1 | contig 11984 bp, 10 predicted proteins | sample Leawel6488metaG_FD_119754 | JGI IMG/M metagenome (GOLD analysis project Ga0172381, IMG submission 119754) | Leachate microbial communities from a municipal landfill in Southern Ontario, Canada - Leachate well 64-88 metaG | ecosystem: Engineered > Solid waste > Landfill > Unclassified | place...
AGATTTTTTTTTTCTAAAAATTGATCAAAAGCAATTCTTGGATTTTTCCCCAAAGGCACGCCAATTCCAATTCTTGCAACTGTTGCACTTTCTGGGACCACCCAACCAAAGAAAGATTTAGAAAATTCTCCAAAATAAATATCAACCAAATCTTTTGTAAAATCCCCATTAGCAGTTACTTGATAAGTTGTAATAAAATCATCAGTTGTTGGTTTTTCAAAAAAACTATTTCTCACAATAGAATTTGGACCATCTGCTCCAATCAAATAACTATAATCTAGATAAATCAATCTATTTTCTGCTAAGATATTAACTGCAATTGAATCTTCTTTAACTTCAACTACTTGATGCTCTAATAATATTTCTATGCCTACATTTCTGGCAAGCTTTTCTATTTCTTTATCAAAGATTTCTCTATTTAAAACAACTGTTTGGAATTTCTTAGTTCTAAATTCCAATTCGGCTTTATTAGAACCATGAACTCTTGCTCCTCTTATTCTATTTACTACTAATTTATCAATATCTAGAAATGGAGTTAATTTTAATTTTTTTAAACCCACAATTGATACATGGCCTGTACAAGTTACTGGAACCCCAATTTCTTTATCGCTTTCAATAAGTGTTACATATATCTGCGGATTAAATCTTTTAATTAAATATGCACAATACAACCCTGCTGGGCCCCCTCCAACAATTACTACTTTTGTCTCTAATCCTTTAATCATTTGTATTTACCTTTTTTTAATTGCAGAAAGAATATAATCATAATCTTCTTGAAATTTTTCCCCAGAGTCTGATTTTTTAGTTTCTGATTGTGATTTTTGATCTTTTGTATTTTGTGTAGTCGTATTGTTTTCTGCAGCAGTTTTATTACTATCAGTAATTCCTAAATAATCGTACATTAATTTCTTAGAATCAGGCTTAACTGTAACATTTAGTTTTTGTTTATAATTTGATATTGCTCCAATTATTACAACAATAATTATAAATACAATAATTATTGATATTAAATAAATCAAAATGTTAGTATTTACTGGGCGTTTAATATTTAATTGAGCGCTAGTTATATTTCCATCAATAATTAATGGGCTTGCAAATTTAATAGTATTGTATTTCGTAACCATATCTACTTCAGTTACTGGTTTTAATAATCTATAAGTTATTTCTTTTGAAGAACTTGCAGGAATTTTCATTGTATATTTAATTATTGGATCTTTAACTAATACATCTATTTTATTATTAAAAGATAATTGAGAAATATTACCTGCAAATGATTTTGGAATTTCTTCAATTATGGTTATTGTTTTTTCTGTTGCACTTGTATTTTTAACAGATAAAGTTATTGAAAAGAAATTTTGAACACCGATTTTTATTATCTCAAAGTTTCTATCTACAGAAATTGATTTTTCAGTATATAATGCCTTAGTTTTTGTAATTATATTTGCATCTAAGATCATGGTTTCAGGAACTACGGTATTTTCATCAAAAATTGTTGTTGTTGTTGTTGTTTTAAATATACTAATCTTAGGTAATAATTCTTCAATTAATATTAATTCATTTTTTGCAAATGTGTATTCGTCTTTAGCTATTGCAAAATTATTTGCAGAATAGTTTCCATCTCCCGTAGTTTTCTTTGCAGTAACTATTGTTAATTTTTCAGGAATGGTCTTATCTAAATCTTTATCTATTCCAACAGCAGTAAATAAATCTAAATCTTCTAATACTTTTCCTAATTTAGTTGCAACAACAATTTTTAATTCATCACAAGTAACCTGGTCTTCATCAACAAGATTTAAAACAAATGAGAATGATTTTTCTTTAACATTTAATGCTTTATCATATAATTGAATTACTATTATGTGATTACCATCTGCAGTTGTATTTGCGTCATATGTACAATTATAATCAGTAACTAATTCTTTAAAACAAATTTCAGTTTTTGAATCAAGTATATATCTTACTCTATAGATATCTGTTGGAAGATTTGATAAATAAAAATGGTAGGTTGCTGGATTAGGATTAGTATGTCCAAAATTATAATCTGGAATATTTGCATCAATTGTAAATGTATATTCGGTAATTGATGATTCACTACTTGTATTTGTGGCAGTAATCTTAATTATCCCTACTCCTGATTTTGTAAAATTAAATGATGCCGTTCCTTTTCTGGTGGTATTATCATAAGTAGACGTTATTGTTGTGTAAGCATCGCTTGCTTGTTTAACACTTACTACTGGATTTCCTGTTAACGATTCATCACTTTCAAAAGTAATGGTCTGCGATCCTGCGCCAACATAAACTACGTTATTAAGATCATTTGACTGTCCTATTGTTATTGTAAAATCCGCTCCAATCTTTTTTGCAATTCCAAGAACTGCTGAACTTAAATTTGATTCATTTCCTGCTTCATCAATTGCACTAATTTTAAAATATAAATTTACATCTGCATTTGGTTGATAAGTATAGGTTGATGAATCTTCTACTTCTTTATAACTTGAAGAAGTAGTAACATTTGTGTCTGCGTAATAAATCCTATAATTAATTAACGAATCTGTATTTTCATCATCAGATTCTGTCCAAGTTAATTTTATGGCACCATTTATTAATGTCTGTGCAGTTAATCCTGTTGGCACATCTGGGTCCGTTGTATCATAATATATTTCATCTGTACAAATTGTTGTTCTTGGATCATCTTCATCATCAGTTTTTACTCTAAAATAAACAGTTTTTTCTTCATTTGTAGTACTACAACCATTTCCTGAAGTTATATTAAAAGTGGCTATATCATCTTCAGCAACATATGTAGAAAACGTAGTTCCGTTACAACTAAAAGACATTTCATTAACATCCTCTGAGAAAGTTAAATCTAAATTAACTGTTGCTAAATTTGTAAAATCATTATCATCATTAATTGTTACAGTACATTCTGGACCAGTAGTTACTGAATCGGTATTTGCAGAACTGATATTTCCAGCATTATCAATTGCAACAGCACCATAAAAATAACTTTCATCTGAATCTTTCTCTGTTGTATCCATACAAGTTAATAATGTCGTTGTACAAATAAGTGTTGATGGAAGTGTTGTTGTAAAAGAAGAAGAACTTCTATAAACTTTATATTCTTTTAATTGAGAACCACCTGTATCTGTAACTGCTGTCCAAGTAATTGTAACATTTTTATCTACATCTTCTATTACTGCAGTTGTTACTGGAACTGGTGGCGCATTAAGATCAACAATAATATTAAAATCAGAAGTATATCTGTTATTTACATTATCATTTGCATCAATTGAAATTTTAAAAATATCTCCTGTAACCCATACACCTGCTATGTCTTCAGAATTTATCACAAATCCGTTTGTAATATCGTAATTACTAAGTCTTGACCCAGAATCTGGACGAATTAAAGTTAAACTACTACTTGCTTTTACACCAGATACTTCTGTTAATAGAACTGTTAAACTAAAATTTGTATCCCCAGTATAAATTTTATTGCTTGCTATTGTTGCAGTAGTGGAATCTAATTTAACAGAGGAAATTGATGGTTTTGTGTTATCAAAATAAACATTCTTTTTTGTAGCAAGAACTTGTAGAGATGTTGATACGTTTCCTGCTAAATCATTTGCATCAACGACTACATAATAATTTCCATCTGCAATTACTGGAGACAAAGAATTAATATCTTTTGTGCCTACATCATTATTATTTATGAATTTCTTTGTAGAACTAGAATAACTTTCTGGACTTCCTGCTGACACTATATAAATAATGTGCTTGTCGACTCCAGAAGATGTAGAGTCAGTTATAAGTGTAGGATTATAACTCACATTAATTTTACCAGAAAAATAATCTTCAAATTTATTATCTCCAGCTATTGTTAATACTGCGACATTATTTGGTTCTATAGAATCTACCCATATCGTATCATTAGTTGTGTCATTAAATTTATCTTTAACAGTGACTGTGTCATTACTATCTGTGTCAATTGTGGGATTTGTTCCTGAAACTGGCTCACCATCTATATCAATATAGAATCCTCCAGCAAATGCACTACCTACAATATTTGCATTAAAATCTATACCTGTTGAATTTTTACCAGAAAATATAGTCAATTGTGCAACCCCCGAAGCTTCATCAGAAGTTCCTGAAAAATTAATTATAGTGCCTGTGTCTCTTGCATATTCTTTAGAAATTGTAATACTTGTAACTTCTGCAAAAATTCCATTTAATAGTAATATAAATACGAATATAATTAATAGTTTTTTACCTATCATCATTTAGCACATTTTTTAATTGTTTATTATACTATTATATAATATATTATATATTTTAAAGCTTTTGTTTTAAAACCTTTCTACTAAAGAAAAGATTAAATATGATTAAAGAAATTGATTTTGAAAATAAACATATTATTATTGTTGGAACTGCTCATGTGTCTTCTAAAAACAGAGATCAAGTTAAAAATATCATACTTGAAAAGAAACCAACGGCTGTGTGTGTAGAGCTTGATACTAATAGATTATATGCCCTTATGCATCCTGAAGAGCAAAAGAAACCAAAATTTTCAAACATTTTTAAAACTAAACAAAAGTCTGTTTTTCTTCTTAACTATATCTTAAGTGGACTACAAAAAGGAATTGCAAAGAAGTTTAATATCACTCCAGGAGAGGAAATGCTCTCTGCTGTTGAGGGTGCAAAAGAAGTTGGAGCAAAAATCTATCTTGTAGACAGAGATATAAACATCACTCTTCAAAAGTTACTAAAAAGATTAACATTTGGAGAGAAAGTAAAAGTAATCTTTGGAGGATTATTTATTCCAAAAAAAGAAGTTGAAAAAATAAATATCGATAGACTTATGTCAGAAGTTGAAAATGAAGAAGAGAAATCAGAAATCATTGAAGAAATAATGAAGTTGTTTACTAAAAGACACAAAAAACTTAAAGAAATATTAATTGATGAAAGAGATGAATTTATTGCATATAATTTGCAAGTAATTCCAGAAGAAACAATCGTGGTTGTTGTTGGCGCTGGACACATGGAAGGAATTATAAAGAATCTAGAAAATAGAAATATAAATTTAAGAAAGATATTGACAATCTAATAAATCTTTTATTTAAACATCTTATCCTTAACAATATTAAGATATGCTCCAAGTGTGTGTATTCTTGGGCCAATACCGGAAAGTTGCCCGTTAACAACTACTCTGCCAAGTTTTATTTCTCTTAATAATTCTAATTCTGTTTCTGCTTTAGCAATAACATAACCATTTCCAATTTCGTATGGCATGTGTGCATCAGAACCTGCAGTTTGAAGCAATCCGTGCTTATGTGCAAAATCTTTTGCTAAATCATTAGCACACGAAGTTAATACTCTTGAATTAAATGTTTCAACTGCGGGAACATATCTAGAAAGTGGACCATTAGACATTAAAATATCTATTCCTTTAAAATACCTCCCTGAATCAAACATGTGCGGAAGAGAAAGAAGAGCAGATTGGGATCTTGCTTCATCTACTACTTCATATATATCACTAGAAGTAATTTTATCGTAAGTAAAAAGTGCTAAAAGGTGTCCTAATTTTTTCCCATTAAACGTCACATCAATTTCTTGCCCTGGAACAAATATTAAATCATTTTCTTTTGCAAGTTTTGTTAATTCTGGCCATGCCCTTATAGTGTTATGATCAGTTATTGCAAAACCTCTAAGTCCCGCTTCCTTTGCCTTTCTAACAATTGTTTCTGGTTCAATAACTGCACATGGAGAAAACTTTGAATGAATGTGTAAATCAAATTTGCCAAATTCTGGTTTAGAAGTAATTTTTTTATTTAAAATAGAAAATGGTTTATTTGCAAGCACTTGCTTTTTTGATTTTACAACTACTTTAAATTTAGAATTTGCTTTCACAGTTGTAGTTGATTTTTTAATTGCCTTTTTTTTAATTACCAAAACACATCACCAAATCATTAATTATTAAAAATAATAATACCAAAGATGTTTTTAAAGGTTTTGATTTGAGAAAGAAATAGTTTAAGACAAGAGAAAACAACACTAATATTCTGTTTCGACCTTCAAGCCAGGTAATAGCATATTTCTCTTGCCTATACCGACCCTGATTTTTTTTTCAGAGTTATTTTGTTTTTATACAGCAATCTTTTCGACCCCCCCTGGAAGATTACGTTGGTTTTAATCCGTTTTTGCTCCTTATCTAGTTTTGCTAGAATTGTTTGGATTGTTATACCAAATTCCAAAATATATATGTAGATGGCAGTATATATATACTGGTGGCGATTTGATGTATCTTTTGGAATACTTAAATTCAAGTTAATGTAACATATTTTGGGCAGTGATTAAGCGCCCCCAAATTGAGTAGTTAGCAAACGATTAACGAGAAAAAGTTATTTTTAACTAAAATCAGTTAATTTAGTTTAATTTATAATGCAATCATAAATAAATAAATTACAAAATTATAAAGTGTATGCGCAAACACATTTGGCCAAAGATTTCCTGTTTTCTCATACATTTTTGCAAGAAATAACCCAAGAATAAAGGCCCCAAGTACTTCTACCCATGAGCCATAAGCAAAATGCCCAACTGCAAATAAAGCACTAGAGAATATCGCTCCAATCCTTGGTGTAAGAAATCCCCTAAAGAACCATTCTTCCATAAATACTCTAATAACAAAAAGATAAATAATAAGTATTGGAGAAATCTTTAGTATTTCTTCGCCTACAAGTTCTAAATCAGAAACTCCAAACAAATAAGAAAATAATCCAAGAGCATAGCTTAAACAAAAAAGCAAAAAGAAAATAATAACTGTTTGCTTAAGAATTTCCCAAAATGGTTTTTTAATTAATCCTTGTGATCTAAAAACCTGAGAAATAATAGTAATTCTATCAACTAAAAATATAAAATAAAAAGGAATAAGAAATAAGAAAACATCCAACAAAAAATCTTCTGGGATGTATTGCATGTTTTATCAAAAATAGATGTTTTTAAAATTAATCAAAAACATTCATTCCACATTTACCACAAGCGTATCTTATTTTTCCATCTTTTGCTTTATGTAAACCCATTTTGACTGCAGTTCCACACTTTGGACAATCTTTTCCAATTCTTTCAACTGTGTCTCCGCTTATTTTGTAAAATTTATTTACTTTAATATTAACTGTTGGCTTATGCTTTGTCTTTCCTTTCTTTACTCCGCCGCCCTTCTTTTTACCCATTTTATAATCACCATTTTAATTTATTCTTCTTTTTTCTTTACTTCTTTCTTTTCTTCAAGACTTCCTGTTCTTTTAATCTTGTAATTTAATTCTAATTCCTTTAAAAATTTGGAATTGTCATATAACTTCAAATATGCAATAACTAATTGTTGTCCTGATTGTTGACTAATTTTATCTATTACAAGTAATTTCTCGTCACAACCAAGCATTGCAGCAACTTTCTTTAAAAGTTCTTGTCTACTTGGAGTTTTTGGACCTTTTATCTTTGCAACTACTGCAGTTCTATGCAATAATTCATTTCTTTGTTTTTCAATTTCTATATTCATATTAATCTCCTTTAATTTTGATTTTATCTACTTAATCTTAATGCATATCTTCCTGGGGTTTTTACGTCCATTGCTTTAGCAATATCTGAATTCTCTGGATCTACAATTAATGCATTTCCTTTCCAAAATGTAGTAAATGTATTTCCTCCACAGATTGGGCATTCTTTTATAGAAGTCTTGTCTTCATCTTGCTCTCCATCTTCTACAATCTTTCTACATTTTCTGCATGCTTTGTATACCATAAATAATCACTTCTTTTTAGATCTTGATTTATTATCTGCTTTCTCGTCTTTTCCTTTTGTATTTGTTAAAGACTTTCTTACAACTTTTTCTTTCTTAACAGTTGCTTTTTGCCAATCTGGTCTTCCTAACCCAAATTGTCTCATTGTTAAACCAATCTTTGTATCTGCAATACTTGGCTTTAAACTAACGTTTGCCACTCTTGCAAGAACTGTTTCTCCAACAACAAGTGTTTGCTTACTTTCCTTTCCTGTAAATCCTGGAAGTTCAGCATTATAAGAATTAAAATCTTCCATAACCTGAGAAACATGACATAATCCTTCAAAAGGACCAATCTTAATGAATGCCCCAAAATCTGTTGCTTGTGTTACTAAACCATTTACTATCTCATGTAATCTTGGTAAATAAGTAATAACTGAAAACTTAACTCTAAAAAATACATTTGGATCAGCAGGAACAATCTCTCCAATATCATGAGAAAGTACGTCTGTTACTGCAACAATCACTCCAATATTCTTATCAATCATTCCTTCATAATCATTGCATAATTGATTAAGAATAATATCCTTTAACTCTCCAGATAATCTTTGTGGAGCAATACTAACAATTCCTTCCAAATTATATTTTTTATAACCCATTTTGTTTCAGTACTCCTTTTTTTAATTTAAGAAAACATCATGTAACCTTAATGTTAAAACTCTATTTCCTTTTTTCTTAATTTTTGATTTTAATATTTTATCATTAGTGTATATTATATATTTATTACTTAAATATATTAATAAATTATCCACTTTTTTGTATTTTTCTGGTAATTCCATATTTGGTTCTAAAATTTCAAATTTCTTTAATTCTTTTAGCTTTTCTAAATAATTTTTTAATATTTTTAGTTTGCCTGGTTTATCTTTATATACTTTTTCAATTTCTTTTATTGAGTTTGCAAGAACAAAAAACTTGCCATTTGGAAGAACAGTTAATGCAAATTCAAAGATGTCTCTTTTCAGTTCATACATGTAGATTAATACATTTGTATCAACTATGATATTTGCAATTCTATCTGATTTGTGCATATCCGGATAATCTCCAACGACCACTTATTAATCTGCTAATTGCAATTGTTTCATCCTTGTAATAAACTGCAATGTTCTTCAAAGAGATTGATACTTGGTCTCCTTTAATTCTCTTTATTGTTCCTAAATGTGCGGCTGTACCAATAATTAAAACAACATTTTCTCCAATTCTTATATTGTCTTTATTTGATTCTAATAATCTTTCAATCTTAATATAATTTAATTCTAATTCTTGACTCATTAATGGTTTTGAACTTTCTTCACAAATTAATTGTCCAATCATCTTGTCTCCAGAAACAAAAAAAGGATCAAGACTTGTTCCAACTGCGATAAGTCCACCTGCATGAACTTTTTTAAATGAAACTCCATTTGAGTTTAATGATTCTATAGTTAATTCAACCGGCTTTGTTATCCCAGGATATAGCCACACTTTCTGTTTTTCAGAAAGTGTTCCACAAAGTATTGCTCCACCAAGTACTCCTCCTTTTAGTTTATCAATTATTGTTCCTGGCTTATTGATATCAAATGATCTTACTACTCTCATCTTTAATGGAGCAGCTGTATCAAGCTCTGGAACAGGTATTGCACTTAAAAGAGCATAAACTAAAGCATCAATATTTGCATCAAAATGCGCAGAGGTTGGAATAATTGGAACGTGCTTATAACCTTCGCTATCTAAAAAATTCCTAATCTTTTTATAGTTTTCTAATGCTTCTTCTTTAGTTACAAGATCCATTTTGTTCTGAGCAACAACCATATTTTTTATTCCATGCATTTTTAATGCAGAGAAATGTTCAATAGTTCTTGGCTGTGGGCATTCTTCATTTGCTGCAATAACAAGTATTGCGCCATTAAGAAGAGTTGCACCAGAAAGCATTACTGCCATTAATGTTTCATGACCTGGGGCATCAACAAAAGAAACCTTTCTTACTAGTTCTCTTTCTCCACCACACAAATTACATTTATTTGTAACTCCGTAAGCTTGTATTCCTACACACTTTTTACATTTATAAAAGCAAGCATCAGCATAACCTAACTTAATAGATATTCCTTGTTTAATTTCATCAGAATGTTTATCTGTCCAAGTGCCAGTTATCTTTGAAGTTAATGTGGTCTTTCCATGATCAACATGACCCACAACTCCAATATTTAAAACTGATTGTATGCTTTCCATTTATTTCATCAACTATTTCTTTTTCTTTTTTGTTTCTTCTTCTTTAACAACTTTAGGGAATCTTTCAAAGAAGCCAGTTGTATCTCCTGCTGTTAATTTCATATTAACTTGAGCGGTTGTTTGTGTAACAATTCTTCCTGCAACTCTAACTCTTCTTCTTTCTCCTTTTCTATCTGCTTTAAAACCAATACCGTTAGTAGTTAGAATCTTTTTAGAGTTTTCAGAATCAAGTTTTATATGCATTGGAAATCCTTCTTTATTTGATCCACCTGTAATTACTCCCTTTAATCCTGTAGAAATACTAGATAAGTCAACTTCATCTTTTATTTTCTTTCCAAGCAAATGTAATTTTATCTTTTCATCTGCTTCTACGTTATAACTCTTTTTTGTTTTTGGTTCTGATAATACTAGTCTCAAATTTCATACACCTCGTTTTTTTAATTTTCATTTTTCTATTTTCTTATTATTATTTATTTCTTTTTTTTATTCTTGATTTTGCTTTCTGTATATTTCCTGTTTTATCTCTTCAATCATTTCAAGTTCAGAATTACTTAAATCTCCTTCAAGTAACTCAAGCTTTGAAATTAAATCTAAATTTAATGATACTTCAAGAACATCTCCTTCTTTAAAGTCCTTTAAATAAGTTGCTTCCTTAATTGACACTGCAACTTCTTGATCTTTATTTGCAATTTCTACTTGCTTACCATCTGTTTGGATGCCTTCAATTTCTCCGATATTGTTTCCATTTAAGGAAACCTTTGCGCCACAAATAAGGCGGCCATCAAGTATCTTAACGCCAACAACTGCAGGTTTAGAACTTCTAAATATGAAATTTGGAAGAATTTTAAACTTACATGGATAAATTATTTCCTTTAGTAATTTATCTTTATCTGTTTTCTTCGTTTTACCAAGCCAATCTTGGTAATCTTCAATTAATTTATATATGATATTATTTTTAAATATAGGGATTTGTAACTTCTTGGTTTCGTCTTCAAACTCTGTTGATATCTTAACATTAAAGAGAAATAATACTCCTTGAAGTTTATCCTTTTCATTTAATATTTTTAATTCTGTTAAATCTTTATTTGTAAATTCCCCAATATCTGAATTTGCAATACATATTCCATCTTTCTCTAGAAGTTTCTGTAATGCTTCAAGGGAACCTAATGTATCTGCTTTAACAAACGCACCTGTGCATCCTTTCATAAAACAACTATATGATTTGGTTTTTAGATTTTCAATTGCTTCTTTATCATTTGCTGAAACAATTACTGCTCCTGGAAGACATTTGTCAATCTCTGGAGCTACAATCTTTATTCCTGCTGCTGCACTGATTCCTTCAATCTTATCAAATGCGCCTTTCTTATCAACTGCAGTCATGAAGTTTGGTTTTAACATCATCTTTATTTTAGATGTTTGTAAGCCACATCTTGTTGGAAAAACAATCTCGTCTTTAACCTTTAAACTTCCTTGATAGACAATAACATCAGCAGTTGCCCCAATTCCATTTAACTCTCCAACTTCAAGGACTGCTCCTTGCATATAATCATTTTCATCAATTGTAATTTTCTTTCCTAAAAACTTCTGACTTAAAACTGTTAAGAACAAAATGCTTTCCGCAAGTCCCCATGACTTCACACAAGCTGCAGGGATTATTGCAATCTGTTTTGTAAAATCATTTATTCTATCAAACCTTTCTGCTTGAAATCCTTTATCGTACAATTGTCCAACAATTCTATATAACAATTCATCGAACTTCTCTTCTGTATGTTTGCTTTGAGTTGTTAGATTATTTGTGATATCATTTCCTTCTTGGTGCCAACCATTGATTAGATCAACCTTATTTGCAATTACTACAAAAGGAACTTTATACATCTTTAGAATATTAATCGTCTCAATATCCTGTACTTGTAATCCTTTATTTATATCCATTACTAGTACTACTAAATCTGCA
>Ga0172381_10006234_pt1 | contig 11981 bp, 14 predicted proteins | sample Leawel6488metaG_FD_119754 | JGI IMG/M metagenome (GOLD analysis project Ga0172381, IMG submission 119754) | Leachate microbial communities from a municipal landfill in Southern Ontario, Canada - Leachate well 64-88 metaG | ecosystem: Engineered > Solid waste > Landfill > Unclassified | place...
AAATATCGCACCGACAACCATGAAAGAATCTACCCTTGAACCAGTTACAACAAAGTAAGGCGACCATCTCAGGCTTTTTGAGAAGTTAAGAATTTGAGTATACGTCAAAGGTTGATCAGGTCTTGACTTTATTGGAATAAAATCATTCTGAACTTGAGCCAACATTGTTGACGTCAGCAAAATGATAAGTAATATTAGTTTTTTCATATATAATGACTGTCTTCTTCGAGTAAAGTAATTTTGTAAAGTTTATTTTTTCTTTGAGAGTTAAAATCTTCTATGCTCTTTTTATCCCTAACAAGATTGATTGTATTCTCATTAATAAAAGCCGCCAGAACATCTTGACCGGGAAAATCAGAGGTTTTAATGAATATTCTTTTGTAGGGGGCATGTATAAAGGATTCGATTTGCAGGGCAACGCCAGAATTTACCATTTCGTAAAAAATAGGTATACTCAATTCAATAAATCGTCTTGCTTTCGATAGCTTTATTAACCTTCCTCCGATTGTTTCAGAGTCTATGATAGGTTTTTCATCGTCAATATATCCGGCATCAACTATATTAGCACACACTAAGTTTGTTGAAGGATATATCCCAAGATAACTATAAGTCGCAAAAGTCCTATCGGCAGACCACCATAATATTAAATTTCCGTTCATTAGTATTTTACCATTGTAATTTTTGTTTTACATTTTAGGGGATTTTTATCAACATTCGTTATTGTACAGAGGTCGCCATTATAGAGAAGCAAATACCCCGGTTCTAAATAATCGTAATCCTCAACCGTTCCAAGCGTAGCTTTGATTGCAGCGTATTCCAATTCGTAAGTTATTTTAGCGGAACTCCATATTCCATGACTTGAATTTGCATAGTAGTTCGCGATTGCCTCTATAAGGTTTCTGTTTGTATAATCCCCTGCATAGAGGGTTGAGATTGCGCCCCCACCATATACGACCAAATTATAAAAATCCGCGTTTTCATATTTCGTTGTTACGGAATTAATTGTATATCCAACTTCCGTAACGGGTCTAACGTACATATCCTGTTCTTTAAAAAACAAAGCATGAGACATATGCTTTAACATAGATTCCCTTATTTCGTAATGTCCGATATAAGGATTATTCGGAGCAATCAAACCAAACAAACACGTTGTACTCAAAGTATCGCTTCCACCAACGATAATATCACCACTGAATGGTGTAGAAACTTTATACCCGGTAATCAATTCGGCTGTTGAAACTTTTTTCTTTGGATTTTTCAATAAATTATTTATCGTAACTGTACCGAAATTATTCTTTCTCGGAGTTATTGATAAATCAACTAAAAGTTTATAGGGTTCTGCTTGGTTCGGAATAGAATAATTGAGTTTAGGAACCTGACCAAACCAAAATAAAATATCTTTGAATAAATCTAAAACGTTAGAATAATGATAAAAACTCCATTCGGTTTTTGTTTCATCGGTGTTACGTACACCCCCGCCATCATAAACCGTAACGCTGTCATCATCGAATACGAGACCAAGATATTTATCGTCAGTTGACGCCCCTTTATCGAAAGGGAAATAAAGTTCATCTATAGTTCTATCGGTTCCAGCAATATGTAGTTTTTGATAAAAAATAAAATCAGATGTGTATGTAAAATTATTGACAGTCATTCCAGATAGTTCAACTGTTTGCTCTAATAAATCCTTGATAGATAAAAAACGCCAGTTAACGATAGGATACTCAATATCAAATATAAAATCTTTTGTCTCATAACCCCCACCGGTATAAACGTCAAGTTTGGCGTTATTAGAGGTAGCATAAACAACATCGCTTTGAGTAATTGCGGTTCTCAGTTGACCAATTGTTTTTTCCTGAAGAGATTTAAATAAATTGAAAGCTCTTACTTCAAAAATTTTAGTTTTATCAAACCACGCGCTTATTGTTTCGTCTCTATGCTCTTCGACATAATCATCTAATATTATTTTGCCCGCAAAAACACCCTTGTATTCATAGGAAACAACTTCGAGACTGACCGAAGCCTTTTTGTAGACGACCTCTATCTCAACACTCTTATTTTCATATTGGAAAACATACGTACTCCAAAACGCCGACATGTTGGAAGCCTTAAATTCTATGTCATCAAAAGTAAACAAGCCCTTTCTTTCGTCAAACCCCTTCCTGAAACTATCTAAATCAATTATATTTCCCGTTACCTGTGTTGGTGTCATATCCCATGAAACACCGACAGGGTCTTGTGTTGTTGCGATATAGATTATCAGACTATCGGGCGCGAACGTGGGAGTATAAGAACTCCAATGACCTTCTTCGTCGTAAACACTTTTGTTGTATTGAACTCCGGAATTTAACTCGACCTCTTCGAGTTGATATAATCCATAAGTCGGTAAAGGCATTATGCAAACCTCTTCGCTTCGTGTTTAGCAACTTGATTTATTAAAGTATGTAGGGTTTTACCATCACCGACTAAATTACCCGTTAATTTTATTTCGAGATAAGAGCTATTATTCATTGCAACTTGTGGTAAGTTCTTTCTTTCGTTCATTATTAACTCACGGGCAACGGTTAAGAAGTCTTGTTTAGGAGCGACTAGTTCGGTTCCGGCTTCACCCATCAAGGCGAGTGTTGGTTGTGTGATTAGACCACCGACAGCGAAAGAAGAAACGAGACCTTTAAAGGCCTCAATACCAAGTTTCATCGCAATAAGTTTACCGGTATTGATAATCAGACTGGCGGGATTTATAAAAGCCTGAATAAGTTCAACAAGACTCATTCCGATATACATTTTATCTAGGGCGTCTGCAATTGAAATCAAGATTAACTTAAAACCATCCTTAACCGTTAGCGCGGCATTTTTAAAACCGTCCAAACTAAAACCAGATGCGATTGCTTGCCCTAAAGCCGTTGATACAGAACCCATTGAATCGGCTAATCTCGCACCCCAAAACTCTACAGAAGAAACATCGTTTAACAACGTATCTTTTCTTTCTTTCGCGGCGTTTTGGTATATGTCGGTCAGCTCTTTTAGTGATTTTTTTAATGCGGCTTGTTTCGCGTCGTTTATGTTAAGGGAGCTTATCGCCTCATTCAGTGTTATTTGATCTAAATTGCCGGAGGTTAATTCAGAGAGTAGTTTTTTTGTTGATTGCCCGCCTTCGGAAATGGTTGACTTTATCTTATTCATAATTTTATTGAGTTCCGCAACGTATTCATTAGAATCTATTTTGCGTTTATCAAACTTCATTCTAAAAGAACCAATAATGCTGTTTGTATTTGTAACAAACTTAGCTAAATCCGCCTCTGAATCATTGAAACTTTTTTCTCTTATTTCTTTTAACCTCTTATCCTCTTCACTCCAAATTCCGAGTATTTCATTTTTCACTTTATCCTGAGCATCTGTAATCTTTGAAAAGGACTCCAGATATTTTTTATATTCTTTTTCATCTATCGGTTTAAGTTTTCCACCGGATATTTCAAATTCTTTTTCAAGAGCTAAATATTTTTGATTCTTTTCGAGGTCAGCCCTAAGTTTATTGGTTCCCTCAGCATACTCTAAATATCCTATTTTGTTTTGTTCTAATCTCAATTTCCATAATTCAAGTTCGCTCGCGACAATATCGGTGTCGGAATATTCTTTGGCGGTTTTTTGTTTTGCTTTTTTAGAATCGAATTCGGCATTTAAAATATCGTAGAAGTTTTCGCCAGTAATCTTATTCTTAGTGCTTTGAAGTATTGCCTTGTTTGTGTTAATCATTTCTTTTGCAAGATTATAATTACTTGTAGCAATAGCTTCTTTACCTGCATTAGAGGCGTCTTTATATTCACTTATTTTCTTTCTGATTTCGGCAATTGTTTTATCTATCGGGGGAATAGGGATAACGCCATTATTTGTAAGTGTTTCAGAAGATTCTTTATTCATTTCAATCAATTTTCTGTATTGATTTATAACTTCTAAAATACCAACAGATACGGCTTTTTGATCGCTCACGTCGAGATTGAATAAACCAACTTCATTTATTTTCCTTATTTGTAGTTCAACTAATTGTGATTCGTCTTTTATGTTTTTTAATTCACCAAATATATTACCGAAAAATTGATACATTCTTGAATCCTTCGTAGAATCAAGAACTTTTTGAACGGCGACCCGAGCGTCAAGTTGAACAAGATTTTTTGTCATCTCTTTCTGTTTGAGAGTTAATTTATCGTATTCTCCAGCAAGTCCACTAAGCTCGTTTTTTGTTCTTGCTGTCTGTCCGGTGATTGCCAACATGTTCCCTGCGAGGTCGGTTCCACTTTTTATTAATCCGGGATATTTTGAATTCAATTCAAGTGTTACTTGTGTTAATCTTTTCGTTTCATCAGCAGTTCTTGCCTTATTAGAAACTAACGCCCTATATTCATATTGAAGTTTTAATGCGCTTTCTTTTTCGGAAATCATCGCCTTTACGGAATCTTGCCTAATTTTCAATACATCCAATTCGGCTTTACCCTCTTCGAGTTTTTCCTCTACCGTGGTTGTAAGTGCATCGTTCAATATTCCCAAGGCGGCAACAACAGCTGTAATTCCAAGAGCGAACGCGGCCATGGGATTAGCGGCGATAACGGTATTAAGATAAGTCAATCCTTTAGCAAGAATGCCGGACGAAAGAGATGTTTTTATCATCGCTACACTAAATATTCCAAACCCAACAGCGGCACCGGTTAATAAAGGCTGAATAAATCCAAGATGTTCTTGAAGGAATGAAAAGATAGGGGAAACAATCGCTATAACAGATTTTGCAATCGGCATTAGTTGGGTTCCGATTTTTGTAACCAGTTGCCCTATAGCATCCTGAAGATTTGACCATTGACCGAGCATTGTTTTACTTTGTTCCGCCATCATACCCGTAAAGTTTTTACTTTGTATAACTTTACCGAGAGAATTTAACAGCTCCTCCGCAGAGGCTTCCATTTCACCGGACGCTTTAACGCCTTTTCCGGTTGCATCAACCCAGTCCTTTTGAGATATTAACAAATCTCTGAACATATCAACGGCGATACCCTTTTGACCAGAGGCAAGTTTTGCATAAGCGGACAAAACTTGTTCAAAGGGTTTCCCGGAAGCGGCCGCAAGGTCGCCTAACATCCTTAAATTATCTTGTGAGTATTTTCCTATTGCCTGTAATTTATTACCAGCCTCAATGACCTGAGGTAGTTCAAAAGGGGTTTCGGCGGCGAATTTGACAAGTTCGGCAAGTCTTTTCTTAGCAAGTTCGGTTGAACCAAGCATAACTTTCAACGAAGTTTCATAAGCCTCGAATTGACCGGCGGATTTTAACGGGGTAGACATTAAACCGCTTAACTTGTTAAGTAATTCAATGCCCTGATTTAAACCAATCGCCATATTTGAGAAAGAAAAGGAACTATTTATTTCTTTTCCGGCTTCTCTTGCTGTTTTTGTTGCGCTATTTAGGACTTGCTCAAAGCCCTGAACCGAAGCAACACCGGATTTTGTATCAACTAGGATTGAAAATTTAAGATCGTTCATCTATTATCTTGACTTTTATACTTTTTTTTATTAGACTTCTGAAAAGAGAGGTCTATATGAAAACTTTATTTTTATTATTTATCGCTTCGTTTTGTTTTTCACAAAACATCGTCCTTGGTGTTGATTTCAAAAGCACAAAAGACGAAGTATTAAATACTATCATAAATCGAAAAGGCTTTGAGCTAACAGAAAACAGAGAAAACGAGTTGACGTTTAGGGGCGGAACACTATTTGAGGAAAATTTATCTTTATCTATATTTAAATTTCAAAACGATACCCTAAAAAACGCTTTCTTTTATTTCAAACACTCAAAACACCACGGTGAACATGTTGAAAAAATAATAAAATCGGTTTCAACGCTGTTTGGAAAAAAGCAAACAGAAGATATTTGGCAACTCGACAAATTAAAGATTCAAATTGATAGAGATTTGTTTAGTGAAACATCACTGAAAGAAGTCGGGTTGATGTTTTATAAGCTAAAACAATAATTTCTCTACTATATTACGAACTCCAATCAGTATTCAAATAATTCTTTGTGCATGCCGCTAAAGTTATGTCGGCATACGTCCATTTTTTATGCCTTTTTTCCATCTTCTCAAAATCGCCGTCAAAAAGTGAAAACAAATTTACATAAGTTGTCAGTTCGTCAGGCAATTCGGGAGGATTAGCCTTGTCTTTGACTTTCTTAACCGGAAAACAAGCCCTTATGTCTTCTGAAAGTTTTGAAATTTCCCGAACCCTTGAAAAAAATCGTTAAACACCTGCTCAAAGAAGTCCATTCTTAATGTTTCTGTTGTGATATTTTTCAAAGTGCCTTTCTTTTCTTCTTTTAAAACAAGATGAACCATTTTAACCATGACATCTAAAATCCTTTTTGTTGTTTCTGGATTTTTAGACATCTTTAAAAAGTCGGCAAGTTTTACGGTTTCGTTTTTCGCTTTTCCTTTTTTGGTTTTTACGTCTCCGGTGTCCTCTTTCGGCTTTGTTGCGTCGTTAAGTTCTGCTAACAATTCCGTAAACTGGTCGGTGATATAAGCGTAAGGGGGTCTTAATGTAAAAACACCTTCGTCCGTTTCATATGTTTTTAATTCGGTTTTATAGCTTTTCACTACGAGTGAATCTGACATTACATATTCCAAATGTTAAAAGTTTGGGCGGATATTTCACCGCCCGTGAATTAATTCTCTAAAACTACTCTTTGTTTCGCAATCGGTACTATACCGACACTGTTGGTAACGTTGATTACGCTTCCATAAGTAGGTAGCGTTACGGTTACAACTGCATCGTTCTTTATTGTTTTGAATACAAATCCGGTTTTCACGAAATCAGAATAATCTGTTTCAGAAGTAGTTTGTATTTGAGCCGGAGGGAATACCTCGACCTGTTGTTTTGTGCCGACGGTTCCAACCAAGTAAGCAAACATAAAATACTTGTCTCTTGCGTATTCTGCCAAATCTAGGGTATCCTTATCGCACTGTAGTATATCAAATGAGAATTCATATGAATCAAGTATTGCAGAATTATATACAGTCGCGCCGGACGCGTCAGGCAGGGACGCCGTTTTCTCGTTAGGTTTGATTTTCGGAGCAGACATTATAGGGAAAGTACCCCATGTGTTTGTACCAACCACACCGGTAGATGTGCTTTCAATTCCCCATAATATGCCATCTGAAAATTGTTTTATTAAACTTGCATCACGTTTTATCGTTAGCATTTATTAACTCCTCTTTTCTGTAATTTAATTTTAAACCAGTGCTGTTTAGGTAGTACATTTCAAACGGCACCGGGAATACGGCTAAATGACCAATCACAATGTTGGTATCAATACATGTAGTTATTCCGTTGTTCACTAATTGCATTCCAAAATAACAATCTTCTCCGGTTGTAGATACTTCTGTTTTGCTGATATATTGAATGACTGTTCTGAAATAAGGAAACTGTATCTTATCTAATATGTCGGTCTTCAAAAGGATACATCCGGTACCCGAGTAATAAGTAGGGTCTTCGATTAATCCCTCAAAGGCTTTGACAAAAAGACAAGGTTTTGATTTTCCATCAACCAAGCTAAAGTGAGCATAACGGAAAAACATATTTTCATCGGGATACCTTACCTTCATTAGCGGAGCTACACAGTCTTTGTCGTGTAACAATAATCTGTAAGGTAAATCGAAGTTAAACATCATATCAGAATCAATCATTAGGACATGAGTAAATCCGTTGTCAAGAGCAAGATTACAAATATTGTTTCTTGCTATTTCAATTTGATAAGCGGGTTCGTAATGTATAACCCAGCCATTATCGTTAACGTAAGAATCATATCCCTGTCTATTTAAATGCCAAGCGCCGCCGATAAAAGCCTTCATCCGATCCATACAAACTCGAAATTCATTTTTCATCTCGTCAAAGTTGTGAGGGATTCCGATAAATAATTTAACCTTTGAATCAATTTCCTTTTTCTGTTCTTTTGAAATGTTAGGTAATATCATAATGCTGTACATGTCCAATTTTGTTCATATGCCATAAGCCCTTCCATTCTATATTGACCGTAAACACCACCCTTGAAATATCCATTCAAAGTAAGTCCCGCGGTCTTTTTGTTAAGCGCATCAAATACGCTTTTTATATAAGCGTATAATTTCATTCTATTGGTTTTATTTGGGTCGTTTCCACTTCCGAGATTATTAACGTAATAAATCGTAAATGCAACACTACCGGGAAAACAGTCTTGTAATGGTTCGCCGTTCGCAAGTGTAACTGTAATTAAAGGGAATTCACTACCGCCGTCAACCAAATAATCTTCCGGCGTTCCAGCAAATACTCTGACACCACCCTCACCGGTTAAGGCGGTTTCGATTGCAGTTTTAATCGCGTCCTCGATTTGGTCTATCCGGTAACTCATAAACTAATCCTCACGGAAGTTGTTTTTTTTCTAACCTCTTCATCATCATCTATCGTCCCGCTGTTGTCAACATCGTAACTGTATCTAAGGCTTTTGATTTCAGAATCAAATTCACTCTTGTAAGCAATGTACTTTTGGCTCATTAAATCATTATCAATTCTCATAAGAGAACGGAAAATAATTTCGAGTGATTTAAACTGTATTAAGTCATCAAAAGAATTTTCTACCAGATAAATATATCCGGTAAAAGATAAGGACGTAGCTACGGTTAACTTATAGCGGTAATAATCGTACTCGTCGTCGAAAGAAACAGAAATTACACCCGCACCCGTAGTGTTGGCAAGTGTTACGATAGTTGTCCAAACAGTATTATCGTTTGAGCCTTCGAGCGTCCAAGTATTACCACCTCCGCCGTCTGTGCATGTTGACTTTTCAATTACCAATCTCTTTACTCTATTCTTTGTCTGTGCAAGAATACCCGTCCCGGTTGACGAAGCGGAAAGTGTTTGCTTCCCGCTTGCCAAATAGAAAGGTATCATCACACATCTTGTATCAATATTCCGCTTATTCAATTCTATAATAGTTTTTTTGTAAGCGTCAGCGATTTGAGTTCCGATAATAGTAGTTGACGTTTGCCAGTCAGTGACTAATCGCGGTTCCTTTTTAATTAAATCCGTGTATGTGATAAAGTTTTTTATCATTTTTTAAATTTTTTAATGTATACCCTGTAATAAGCGCTTTCAGAACTTGCGGCATTTCCAACAGACTGAAAAGCAATCTTGAATTTTGCACCTATGATTTGGCTACCACAACCGGCAACTATACTCGCCCAGCTAATAGATTTCCATCCAGTCGCTGTAGTTCCAGACGTAACAAGGGAATCTGTCGCGGCAGATGTAATTTGTTTTGAGTATACGTTATCTCCGTAGATTGGATAAATAAACACCCTTGCACTGTCGGAGGTTGAGATATAGAATTGAACAGAATCCACGTCGGCAAATTCAACCCATGCGGTGGTATCTGTCTGTGAGTTTGTATAGGTCGCAACGTTTGCATAAGAATGAGTGCTTCCATTATAGGTATCAATTTTCACCGTCTGTAATTGAGCCTGACTAAGGGAAACACAAAGAACAAGCGATAATAAAATAAATAAGTTTTTCATGTTTTCCTCTACTTTGTTTTAAGTTCAATTACGTGAATATCTTTGTCGTTACCGGCAACCTTTGTCCATGTTGTGGCAAGTTCTAATGTTGCATCTGTCGGATTTGTTTCAGAAGCCTTTGCAAATTTTACTCCCGGAATGTGAACACAGAAATCAGTATTGACGACAGCGTAATCGGTTCCAGCAGCCAGCAAATCATCGTGTCCGACTATAGTATTGAAATAAGGGGCGGCGAAATAAAGTGAACCGTTACCGAGTAGATAAGTAGAATAAACGCCATTAGAAACGGGGCATCTATCGGAAATTACGATTTGCATATCGCCGAATACAGGAATTCTGCCAGTCAAAGCAATTGATTTTCCGAGATCGGCGGCGTTAACGAATTGAACTAACCCACTCCTTACCATATCAAAATAAACCTTAGAGTGCATCATAATTGCGCCAAGTTCTCCGAAGTTGTCACCAAGCAGGGCTTTTGCACCGAAAATCTTATCAGCGTCAATTGTTGCGCCAGACTGGTCGCTCTGATGTGTTGCCGCCAACGCACCACCGGCCGCGAAAACACCCTTCAAAAGACTAAGCATTCTGTTTTCGTATTCTTTAGCATAGTATTCTGTTTGTGCTTTCAAGAAAGACTGGAGAACAGATGTCCCAGCTCTTCTTATTGCATTACTTTCTTCACCGATAGCAATTGCTCTGTGCAAACAAACAAGAATATCCTTGTCGGTTGTCATTGCATTGATTGTTAGGTTAGTTTCGGCTGTAGGAATAACCATCGTGGTTGTAAATTCTTTTACAAAAGGTCTGTACTGATAAACTCCGCTTCTGGCAAAACCCGGACCAGGGTCTCTTTGCACTGCGGAACTACCAATTAATTTTGCGACCTCAGGAATATGCGCGGGGATATATTCATTCCACAGTTCAGGAATTACTAATCCCGCATAAGTTGTAGCTGCCATTTTTTTTCCGTTATAAAGTTGTTAAATAGTCCGTTATTATTTTTCGCTCGCTTCACTAAGCGAACTACTTAACACCACTGCGTCAAGATTTTACTTCTTACCTGAAATATTTTTGACGTGTTTCAGGTAAAGCTCGTAATTTGATTCTCGTAGTTTCAAAAGTTCTTCGGAATTCAATGAATCAATTGTCATAAGATCGCCCTTGCCTCCAAGTTTCGCCGCACCCGGCGCCACATGTGTAGCCGTTTCTTTTTTTTCCGAAAGAATTTCTCTGAATTTTTTTAGTTTCGATAAATCTTTAATATCAAGAGAGGTATCGTAAGCGTCCTCTGAAACAGCTTTTAGTTCTTCCCTAATAGCGGTCTTTTCGGCTTCCTCTTGTTCTATTTTGGATTTTCTAAACTTATCCGCATCCTCAAAATCCTTTTTCAATTTTTCATAATCAGAATAAACCTTATCGCGTTCGGCTTTTTCTTTTTCATAGAGCTTTTTAAACTCTTCTTTCTCTTGTAGTTTGCCGTCTTCCTGTTCCTTTAACGTTTTCTCGAATTCAGCAACTTTGTCCTGATAGACTTTCAGGGAATCAACCTGCTCTTTAAGTTCTTTAATCTGATTTCTCTTTTTTGCGTTTTCTTCGCGTAAATCGTTTGCAATCTTTTGTAAATCCGGGGATTCCGCTGAATCTTTCGCCACTGCGCCGTTTTCTTCGTTCATTGTTTTCCTTGTTTTTTTGAAACTGTTTATTTAGTTTTTTTGTTTTTAATCTCGACTTCTTCCTCTTGCGTTTTCAGGTTATTTAATTTCGCAATGAGGTCTATTTTTTCTTCCAATTTTTTTATTTCCCTGTTGGTTTTGTTTTGAAACATAAAAAAATTGTCCTGTTCTACGTAAAGTGCCATACATCCTCTATTTTGTTTTTACTAATTGTTTAACTTCTACTTCCACTAAATCACACATACAGTTATCACGACATTGCGTTGCACCCGAACCCGGTAATCCTTGACCTTTCCAATCTTCCCACGTCTTTTGTTCGCCTGCACGGTCAAGACAACCTCCGCAGTGTTTTGCACCGGGATTTGTTACCCATTCGTATTTTGTTTTATCATCAAAGGTTGACCAAACAGTATACTGACTAACTGATTTTAAAAGATTCCAAAGCTCATCAGATTCTTTCTTTTCAAGTTTTGACATCGTTCCGTCCTTTGTCATTAACTCGTTAAATAAATCTTTTACAATTGCATCCTCGGTCAATCCTAAATCAACTAATGAGTTTATCCTTGCCTGATCGCCCCCCAAAAAATCAATACGGTCAAATAAAACAGATTTAAAGAATAGTTCCATTCGGGTATTGACGAAGTCCTCTAAAAAGTTTTTATTTATTTCGGGCATTTGCTATCATTCCAGATAAAGTTTTCTCAAGTCTGTTACGAACTAT
>Ga0172381_10006235_pt1 | contig 11980 bp, 25 predicted proteins | sample Leawel6488metaG_FD_119754 | JGI IMG/M metagenome (GOLD analysis project Ga0172381, IMG submission 119754) | Leachate microbial communities from a municipal landfill in Southern Ontario, Canada - Leachate well 64-88 metaG | ecosystem: Engineered > Solid waste > Landfill > Unclassified | place...
GCGGCCACCAAGATAGCGAAGGGCCAGAACGTCGTTCGCACGATTGGGCAAGGGGCGATCCAAGTCGCGCAACAGCGTCTCCCAGGTGGGGAACTCACCCGCCGTGCAACTAGCGTCGGAATCAGTGCGGCACGTGGCCAGAACCTTCTGCGCGCAGCGGGACAACAAGCCGCCCAATACGCTCGGTCGCGCGTGCCAACCGCCATCACCAGACAAGTCAAAACCGCCGTCGGAACCGCTAAGTCCATCATCCCTCGAGGAACTATGACCATGATTAACCAGGCCCGTCCGAGCTACGGGCAGCCCCCCTCCGTTTCCCCCGAAAACATCCGACGACTCGTCAACACGGTTTCCCCGCGCCGCCCTCAACTCGGACCCTTGCGCGTATCGAAATCGGCCTCCGCAGCGTTTCGACCGTTGAGCATGGCAACGCGGGCAATGCTGGTTCGGGCGTTGCCTCACATGCGCGGCGAGGTTTCTGGATTGAGCGAAACGGGTGTCGAATGGTTGGTCGAGTCGGGCGACACCGGCTCGAAAATCGCCCAGAAATTGACCGGAAACGCGAATCGATGGACCGAGCTTCGCGCCGTCAATCCGACGATCATGAGTCGAAGCGCGGCGTCCATCAAAAAGTACGGCTTTCCGATCTACGTCGGAGATAAGGTCAAGCTGCCATCGAGCTGGATCCAAGTCACCGCCAAGCCGCCGGCTGTGAGCGCGCCAGCCGCATCTTCCCAACAGACCGCCCCACCCGTCCAAATGCCGGGCGGGGACATTGCAGCCCAAGGGCAAGCGCGCACAATCCTTGCGGCTTGGGGTCGCAGTGACGGCGCCAACCAAGCTGGCGTGGTTCGAGATTACGGCGGGCAAAGCGAGCTATTCGCAACCGCATGGAGCGGCCGCGACGTGCTGCAAGGCGGGGCGTTCTCCGATTGGTGGAAGGTCAACGGCGGGGTGTCAAACCTCAACAACGGCTATTGGAGCGACGAACTAGCGCGCGCCCTCAACACGTGGGCGGAGCGCAAAGCCGCCCAAGTCACCAATACCGCGATGGCGGGCGGTGGAATCGTGATTCCAAGCCTCACGGGAACGCCGGTAACTCCAGTTCCGGAAGCGGTCCCGCCGACTCAACCAACACCGGTGTCCGCGCCACCCGGATCGACTCCGACAATGACACTCCCGACGCTCGTCGTTGGCGGTACGCCAATCGCGCTGCCGCCGATTGCTGGGAGCGGTACACCCACCGCGGTTGCAACTGGCCCAGCCAGGGCGGACAAGCCAGCCGAAGGCTTGAGCGACAATCAGAAATGGGCCTTTGGTAGCGTAGTTGGTGGATCTGTCGCGTCGGCTCTCATCCGAGCACTCTGGGCCTAATGCCGTCAACGCTCACCATCCAGAATCGCCAGCTGGCGATTTCAGCGACCGAGGGCTTGCGTCACCTCGAGTCCGCTGATTGGTCTGCGAGCGTCCATCCCACGCAAGAATTTCTCGCGCTGCTAGCGCTGCGATTGGTGCTCGCGGGCTACTTGATCGGAACCGTCACCAAGACCGTGGATCCCGATGGGCAGACCAGAATCCACGTAGAAGCGCCGTCTGGAAGCGTGCGCATGGACGAGCGCTTCCGCGCCGTCGCAGCATTGCTCGAGCCGCTTCGCTACTACGCCAGTCAATCGGGGATCTCGCTCACGTTGACGGCAGATGAGACGGGCGCCGTACCGATCCCCGTGCTGATTGTCGGCGGCGCCGTCGCAGTGAGTGCGGTCGTCGCACAAGCCTACGTGGTGATGTATGTCGCTGATAAGGCCGGCCAAATCGTTGATGGCGCGTTCAAGCGTCGGGCGGCCGCGTCGGAAGTGCAACGGGCGGACGCCGAAGTCATCAAGCTCGTGAACAATCACGTCCAGCGTGAGCAAGCTGCCGGCAAGGCCTTGCCACTCGATGAAGGCACTCGAATTGCGATTGGCGGGTTGCAGACCCGCATCGGATCGCTCGTCAAGAACGCGTTCGAGGCCGAGAAGACAGAAGGTTTCCCGCTATGGGGTTGGCCCGTAGCGGGCCTGACGGCGGCTGCCGTCGCAACCGCGATCATCATATATCGAAAGAAGAGGACCACACATGCCCGAAACTAGTCGCGCTCGTGCCGCTGGTCGCCGTTTCGCAAGCGGCGCAGCACAAACCGGATTCGCAATGGCCGGCGGCGCCGTTTATTACGGCCTCCACGCTCTAATCACTCCAAGCCTCTACGGTAGCGAGGCTAGCAACGTGCCGAAGCGTTGTTGGTGGCTGCCCGTCGGTGGTGTCATTGCGGGCCACGTGCTTGCCATGGCTCCAAAGATTTCGTCCATGGGACTCGGCCTTGCCGGCGGCGCGACTGCCATCGGTATCGAACAGATCCAAATGGGAGTTTCCATCAAGAAGAACGCCGCGGCGTCCGGTACCGCCGGAGTTGGTGCGCTACTCGAGCCAACAGACGTGCGCGCACCGCAGCTCGCCCCTAACGTTGGAGTCGGCTGGACTGAAGAGCCAGATGCCGGCGCGATGTGGGGAGCCGCCAACGTGTATCGCGGCGAGGCCGCGGGCCTCAGTATCTGAAAACAACGCAATCTGTATTACTGCGATAACAGCGCGTAATCACTAAACTTTTTCACCAACTCCGAAAGACAAGTCCTATGCCAGCCGATGCAGATCTCTTCCAGACCAAACGTCAAGACCTCCTGAACGCGTACAAGCGCAACAACGTGCCGTTCCTCGCAACGACGCGCGGACTGCATTCCGTGCGGTCGCTGTTGTTCGAGGTCGTGAATTTGTCACCAGCCGGAGCAGCCGCGACGCTCGGCTATCTAGTGGCTCGCCGCGGGCAGTCATTGGTGTTTTTCAACTACGGAATCAACGAATCGATCGAGCTCGCCGGAGAACTGAATCACCGCGCGACGGAAGGCGACACGAGTCTGACCAAAGGCAGTCGCACGACTGCAAGCGCCGATCTGTCGATTGAGTGGATTACGATGCATCCGCGCGCCATCAAGGCGCAATACATTCTCGCTGGTCACGAAACCGAATTTGTCGTCGGCGTGCCGGATCCGGTGCTTGCCCAAGCATTGACGGGCCAAGTCGCAATGGTTGATCCATTCGGATTGATCGTGCCGGCGGACGTCGGCTCGAGCGCGACGTTGCAGCACGTCTTGTACCAAGCAATCGCGCCTCACCTGACCTGCCGATTCGAGTGGGACAACGCGGATAGGACCGAGAAAATCGGCACTTGCGACCAGTTCGTCGAAGGTGGCGGCGCGTCCTATCTCAACTCGAATGGTGAGCCCTCGGTCAACAACCGATTCCGGATCCCCGAGGGGTTTTTGTGGGCTCGCGAATCACAACCGGCTTCGGAACTGCAAGTGATCTGCCAGTTGCAGAACGACGTGGTCATTCCCTTTACGCCGATCCCCCCACCACAGCTCGCAGTGCAACCCGTCATGGAGAATGTATGGGTAGAAATCTGTATGCGACTTGGTGGCATGTTGCTCCGCGTGCCCGGCTCGAACTAAGCCGGCGGTTCAAGACTAGCAAAAAACACCGAAAAAACCGCTAGGTTGCGCCCTTCGTTATGGCGCGACCTAGCACCAACTCGAAGCCGGCAAGGATCCAAATGAACGTCGACAACTACGCGCTAGTCGCAAGGCCAGCCCCGTATTCCTATGAAGGCCAGACGCCGCTTCTTGCCACCGAGCAAGAATCGCCCAACGTCAGGGTGCCCTTTCCGCGCCCCATGCTCATCGTCTCGGCCTACCCATCGATCGCCGTGCATGGAGGGAACGATGCCCTACCGATGCCAACGCTCGACGATATCCTCGTGAAGATCGAAGTCGATACGGGCAACGAGCGGCGATTGACTTCGCGGTTCGATTCGACCGTAACCAACGGGATCGGCAATCTCCCGAACGTCACTCTTGGGTCGTTCCGGGATACCGTGGGCGGAGCGCGCGTCATGCACTACGAGCTCGGCGCAGAAGGCGGCCGCCCCGAGCTCCAAATCACTTTCTCGTGGAAGCGAGATATCACGGGTGGGCCGTGGTTCCAAGACGTGTTTTGCGGCTTGTGCTTCCACGTTCAGTTCATGGACGGGAGGTAACTTTGACGCTACCAGTCATCAATGTGCCTTGGCCAAGACGAGCACTAAAGTTCTTCATCAGACAGGCCGCGCAACTTTCTCCGATCCAGTCGCGCCAGCAAGAAATCCTCGTGACCGTGGACACGGCGCTAGCGATTTTCACCTATAACGCGGCAAACCCTGGCGCAACAACGACCATCGAAGTCACGAACATTGAAACCTTCTATCCGGGTGGCGGGATCATTTTTTGGATGTGGCGTTCGGACGAACCCGCTCCCCCACCGAATGATACTGGTCGCTGCAATCTCATAGCAACAGTGGGATGGACTGCGGCGCAAGTGCGTGACGGATTCGTAGCCCAAATCAACGCCTACGCGCGTTCGATGCATGTCCTGAATGACGGCTACTACGATACACTGAAGGCGATACCAGCGACCGCAACGGACCAGTTTAGGCTACTCATGCCCATCGGCACGGTTGGCGCGCCAAGCGCCATCACTGTCGTGGGTCCCGTCCCAATCGATGCGGTTTTGACCTTTGCCGGACGGAGCGTGCCACTTGCACCCGGTATCATTGGGCCGCGCCGGCATATTTTCCGCGTACCCTATCCGGTACCGCCGGCAGCGGGGCCCTAAGTGTCCGACAACTATCTGCGCAACGGCGTTCGCTCGAGCGTTGCCTCGCTACCGCAAACGGATCATCCCGCCGAAGACGTTGTCTCGGTGGTTGTCAACGGCGGAAAGATTCCATGGGTGCTGCGGTTCTGGGCTCGGCTTGGTATTCACCGCGTCTACATGGGCGCCGTGCGTATATTCGCCTCAAGGACGCATCGCCTGGTTGCCGTGCTGTCGGCTCCGGGCGCGTTGGCGTTCGAGGTCGAGGGCAAGGGCGCCGATACTACCCGGGACGACCTCGAGATCCACTTCGAGGGGATCCAGAGCCGCGGTGGTCCGTGGGGGGTAACCGCGATCCCCGGAAATTCGGTGCTTGGTGCGCGGTCGTACCGAGTGTTGACGGGAGTCGGAGATCCGGCGACCGTGCCCGTGATTGGCGAGGTCCACGGTTGGACTGCTTACACGACCCAAGCCGGCGGTACCGTGACCGTTGCCGCGTTGCCAGCGCTTGGATTTGGGCCAGTCATCGTCCCGCAGAACGGCAGCATCAGCGGCAATGCAATGGGTCTTCTTGCCCCGGCCTCGACTTGGGACTTCTTGAACGTCGATAGTTACATGATTGAGTACATCCCACCCGGAACGGAGTATGACGGCTAATGTCAGCGCGCTATGATGTTGATGGAAGTTTCTCGGGGTTCCTCACGGGAGGGGCGAAGCTCCTGTGGGTTGCGAAAAATGGATCGGACACGACGGGCGACGGTAGCCTTGCTCGGCCGTTTCTGACGATCAATCGCGCATGCACAGCGGTTCGAGCGATGGGCAACGCTAGCGATACCATCCGTTACGCGATTATGGTCGGAGCTGGGCGATTCACGGAAAACATCGTGATGAGTGATTGGACGTTCATAACCGGCGCGACCACCGAAGCCACGCGGGTGACGTTCAGTAGTTGGGCGTTTGGACCCGAATGGGATACCAATGTCCAGCATAAGTGCGGTCTGCAGTCGATGACCATCAGTGGCGGTGGACCCGTGGATTTCGCGGCCGCCAACAGTGAGCAAGGCAGGATTTCGTTCATTGACGTATGGTTCGCGGACTCATGGACGTTCACCGCGATGACCAACCTGAACCAGGTAACTCTTCAGAGTTGCTTGTTGTCTGGGTTCACTCAGAACGGCTTCGATTACTTCAACGTCATGAATTGTGCGGGCGTCAACGGTGCGAATGTCACCATCAACGACACTCCGACGCTGAGTGCAACCACCTACTTCCGTTCAAGTGAACTCGACGGTCAGCTGGTCGTGAATGCGACTGCCGGCGGCCTCATTTACGCAAACGTCTTGTGGCTTGGTTCAGCGCTCGCCGGATTTCTCACCCTGAACGGTGCGAACGCCAGCATTGCTGCCGTTTCGAACCCGATTCTATTCCCCGGCGGAGTCATCCTTTTGGCTGGTGCTCCGGATCCTAGATTGGTGTTGTCGGGCGCCAAGGCAGGAAATGCCGCGCTTGCCTCCGTGTGCACGCAACTGGCCGCAAGCGGTGGCTACGTGGACACTACAACGTAGAAGGATCATCCATGCGAAAACCACGCAATCGTTCAGACAGCAGCCGGCTCGTTTCCGGTACCACATCATTTCCGCCACAAGGCGCTCTGTTGGGCACGCTCGTTCTTACGATTGTCCCGCCCGTTCCTCTGAATCGGGCAAGCGTTGTCGCGGTAAGTATCGACGACCGTTTGGGCGACTTTCCGCCAGCTGGCGCGTTTGGACCAGCTACGGTTTCAGTCTTCGGCGGGATCGCCGCCAATGGCGACATCGAGCTCTATCTAGTCAACGGGAGCACCGTCGCGGTCGCTACGTCGGACATCTTCGTCAACTACATCGTAATTCCCCAGTGAGGTAGAAATGCCACGAAAGAAGCGAAGTAAGAAGCGCGCTAGCAAGGGTCGCGTTTGCGTTTCCGCTGCGACCATGAACCGTCTGATCACTCTCGGAGCCGCCCATCACTCAACAGTGATGAAGCTCAAGAAGACTGCTCGCGCGGTGCCGAAGGCACGTAAGAAGAGCCGCAAGAAGACCAGCAAAAAGCGCGCGAAGACGCGGCGACGTCGCCGCGCTACCAAGTAGGGCGAGGCATGACCGATGCGAGCCACGCCCGCAATGCACCAGAAGGCACGGGCGGACGCCGCGCAGGCGTTCGCCGATGTGCTCCATGTTGCACCGACGGCGAATGAGCTCCGGTTTTTGCTAGCTGAAGGTCTGTACGATTCGACCTTTGGTGCCGGGTGGCACGACGATGGTGTCGGTTCCTACAACATGGGGGCGATCCATTCGTATGCTGGTTGGACGGGTGAAACGTTCAGCTATACGGACAGTCACCCCGACGGGACGCGGTACGTTCAGACGTTCAAGAAGTACCCGAGTGCGATCGATGGCTGGCGCGACCTCGTCCATGAGTTCTATGTGCGCCGTCCGTCGATCCGGTCCGCAGCGCGATCCGGCAGTACGATCGCGGTTGCAACGGCGATGGTCCGCACGAAGTACGCCGAGGGCTTCGGCGCGACTGAAGCCGACCGGATTGCGGGCTGGGCGAACGCGCTACAGAACTGTCTTGACGAGATAGACTCGCAAGAGGCCTCCGATTCATCGACGATCCCCGTGCGCGTCGTGAACCCCCAAGGGGCGCAGATTGGCACGGCCTCGGTGTCCGACGCTGTAGCGCCCGGCGTGACGGCTCTTGCGTCCGTTTACGGCGCGCCCGTCATGGTGGCATACCCGAACGGATGGCGGTTTCTGCAGTTCGTGCCGGGAGTACAGATCCCGGCCAAATCGAATTTGCCCTATGCGCGCATCGTCGAGGCCAAGCCGCCGACGTTCGGCTGGGAGCAGGGCGCGTTTGTGCTGGCCATCGCGGGCCTTGCCGCAACGATTTTCTTCGGTACGTTGAGTATTCAACCCGGGAGGTCCATGCATGCCCGAGCCGCCTAGCGACTGCCCAGAGAAGTCACCAGCCAACCCGGGAGATCCACGCATACCCGAGCCGCCTAGCGACTGCCCAGAGAAGTCACCAGCGTATGACGCTTGGATGACCGAATGGAACAAGTCGAGCAACCCTCCAAAAATCCGTTCGGTCGAGCCTGGCGACCAGGTCTGCGAACCCATGCTTCGTGAACGCGCCAAGCGGAAGGAAACCGACGACGAGCTAGTTCGTCAGCTCGATTCCATTCGCGCAGGCGTCGACACGACCAAGAAATTTACCGGACGCATCGCACTCGGAGTGAGCTTGATCGTCATGGCGGCTGCACTCGAATACATGGGAATCCTTGGCAATGGCACCCCGCCGGTTTGGGCTCGTGTCGTCATTGACGTGCTCGGAACGATGTTGGGAAAGTGATGCAAATCGGTCTCAAATTCGGGAATGGCTTTCAGTTCGCCTTAGATCTCGGAGACCGCGTCAACGCCAAGACCGTTGGCGCCGTCATTCGTTTTGCTGGTGCTCGAGCAGCAGCACAGATACGGCGCAGCACCGACCGGGTCGCAGCGCATACCGTCGCTCGGATCGAACGACGGAAAGGCAAATCCAAATGAACGACTATGCCCATCGATGGCGACTCGCAGTGGCACTAAAACGGCCTTATCCTAGTCCTTTCGAAGCTGGCGCGTTGTCGGCAGGTCAAAAGGAGACACAGTCGAGCGCGCTCAAGTTGAGTGCGAGTGTTGCTGTTGCGGGATTGCTCGTAGGATGGTTTCTCGCGCCGAGGGGGTTGACGTCATGAGCTATCAACAACGTTGGCTCGTGTCCGTGGCTCTAAAACGGCCCTATCCTAGTCCATTCGAAGCGGGCGACGTTGCGCCGGCGCCGTCCGAAATTGCACCAGCCAAGCCGAGCATTGGCGAGCAATTGTCCGGCATGGCCGCCACGTTGCGCTCCGCCCAGACACTCGTCTGGATCGGCGGTACTGTGGTTGCGGTAGTGGCCGGCGCGATCGGTTACGCGATTGGAAGGAGGCGATAACGATGGCCTATCAACATCAATGGCTGCTCGCCGTGGCCCTCAAAAGGCCTTACCCACGACCCGAAACGGGAGCCGAGGAACCCCCACCCGATCCGCTCCCCCCTCCGGAGTTCTCAGCGGAGGAACTAGCGCCGGCTGCGGTCGCAGCGCGCGAAGCGGCCAAGCGGAAGTCCATGTGGACGGGTCTTGCGCTTGGGGCCATCGGAGCGGTTCTTATCGATCGTCTCATCGTGCATGGTATGCTGAAGATCTGATGACCCTCCGATACCTCAAGGACGCCGAAGTGACGGCACAAATCGCGGCCGAGGCAAAGCGGATCCTAGGCCTACACTGGCGGGAACCTTGGGGTACGGTCTATCCCATCGCGGCTGATGGCAAGACGTACGTTGCGCGGCTCGAGCGGCACTTCCACGAGTACGGCTCGGGACTCAAACCCGAGGGCGCTCATACAGGGGTTTCGGTGCTCGTTGAGCTCGACGAAGCGCCCCAGACGTTGCCGGCTTTGCCGCGCACGGCCTTCCATCTTGGCCACTCGTCGTTGCGTAAGCTCGAAGGCGTCGACGAACGGCTCGTTCGGCTGATGAAGCATGCGATCGAGATCACTGAGGTCGATTTCACCATCCTCGAGGGACTCAGAACGACGGAACGTCAAGCGCTTTTGGTTGCGCGCGGCTCGAGCCAGACCATGAACTCCCGCCACATCACGGGACATGCCATCGACATAGCGCCATGGATCAAGAATACCGTTTCGTGGCGATGGCCTGACTTTAGAGCGTTGGCGCCGTTCATTTTCGAGGCGGCCCGAAACCTTGAAATCCCCATCGAGTGGGGCGGAAACTGGAAACCGCCACACATGGCAGACGGGCCGCACTGGCAAATCCCATGGGGTCGAGCATGACAGCCGCGATACAGCCTGCCGCACCGGCTATGCCGCTGCCTTCGCAGAGCTCGGCGGCTGCGTTGGTTGCGGGCGACATCACAGCATTGCCTACGGTGGCGTTGCATCTAGCGGGGCGGGCGGCGCTCATTGGCGCTGGAATGGCCATTTTGGCGGGCGAGCGAGACCCGAAACGATTGATCGGGGGATCCCTTGCAGGCTCGGCCATGATCGAGTTATTCGTGTTGATCCACGAACTGGTCAATCGCTAACCGCCATGCGTTACAAACTACTCTACGGCCACACCTACCGCGCTGCAGTTGACGTCGACCCCATGATCCGAGCCGTCTTCACCCCGGACATGGTCCGCAATGAGCTCGAACGATACCAGCTATTCGGCTGTGTGACCGAGACTACCTCTGGATACACGGTCGAAGCCGAATTTCGTGGGAAGACCGGAGCATACGAACTGCCGGCCGGTGTGCAAACCATTGAATTGGTTGCCTAATTTCTGGTAACCGTGCATATGCAAAAAAAACGTGCATAAGCACGGGAACGTGGGACACTGTCCATCGTAAGACGTAACGACGGAGGTTACGATGGCCAGAAAAAAACTAGACAGTAGTGAGCTCGGACTCATGAGCGCCCTCCTAGTGGCTGCGACTGAGGCCCGACGCTATCAGTCGGCAATGGCGAGGGCCCGCAAACACCTGAGGGCGTTCGAGGCCAGCGGCGACGAATACGGCATTGGATGGAAGGTGCTAAATCCGCACTGGAAAGCCTTTCGGTCGGCTTACGACTGTGCAGAAAAATGGGCCCGCTATCTCTCACACGAGCAGACTGGCCCGCAGCTCGTAGCACTGACGCAATCGTCGCTCGAAGCCAGTGCACGGCGGGACGAGCGGATCCATCGGGAGCGAGACGCCGAAATCAAGCGGCTGCAAGGCATCATCCGCGAATCCGCCCGCAATCGGGCGATGGTGACGGGGTATTGATGGCCCGCCAACTACTAGTCCAGCGGCTGCTGCTCGCAGACGAGCAGACTCGAGAGTCGATCGGCGTACTGCAATCGATCGATTGGCCAAAACTGCCGGCACTACTGCGAGCCCTAGGCCGTGAGGTGTCCCCTCGCGACACCGAGGTCATCATAGCGACGGACGTCGATGACATCCGCTCATGCATTGCTAGCCGGCAAGTGTTGTCGGGCATTGGCGACCGCTCCCGTGGGGTCGTGCCGGCACTATGCGCCGAAATCGTTGGATGGTTCGGAGCTCGGCTCTCACTGTCCGACGTGGCGGCACACTACACCGAGCAACAGCGATCGTCCGGGCAATGGTGGCGCAAGTGAAGGCCGAAACCTACGCCCAGGCCCGGGCCCGGCTGCTGACTCACTTGGCGGCCAACGGGTGGCGAACCAAGCCGGCGCTGAAAGTGCCGCAAGCTTGCCGCCCCGATGCGACCCTCTACTTTCACGCCCAGGCTGTCTACCTGAACGCTCATTCTATGTGGGTCGACATCCGAGGCATGGGCGAAGCCGAATTCGACGCCACGGTCGCAAGATGGAGCCGATCATGACTGGACAGATGGACGACAATTTGCGCTTTATAGCGCAATACTACGACACGCCGGAGCAACTCCAACGGTCAATCGATCGTTGCCGGACTCGGGTAGCACGATTGGTGACGCAACAACAGCGGGCGGCCAATGATGAGGCACTCGCCAACTACCTACGGCTCGCGGAATGCAAGGGGTGGCCATGTGTTTAGACGAAAAGACACTGTCAATCGTGCAAGAGATGTATCGTGTCAACCACGAGCGGCTCTTGCTCTGCGAACAGGCATTGCTGTTTGCAAAGGATGACCGGGAGATCCGGGTCGTCCGGAGCACCCATGCGCAACTGGCGATCGTGGGAGCGTGCTTGCATGAGGTTCCGAGCGCCGATGTGTTGCCCGGGATCCGGATGGTAGCCGACCGCATCTATGGGATATTTGACCGATTCGTGGCGAAAATCGCCGAAAGGGGAGCGTGACATGGTCCGCACCAGATCTCACTACTACGTGGCCGCAAAACATGAGGCGTTTGGAATCGAAGGCGGAAAGCTCATGCATTGCGGTATCCGCACTGCGAAGATTCACGCTCGCATGATTGCCAGGGCGGCCGGGTTTGGATGGAAACCATACGTTGAAGAACGCGTGAAGGAACAGCCCGTGAAGCCCTCAAAGTAGCCAGAAACGGCCCGCCCTAAGCCCGCCCGAACCCGAGTCACGTCGGGGCGGGCTTGCGGGCGTGGAGGTCACGCAATGCTCGAACGGATTTTTGGAAGTCGGTACGATGCAACGGCCTTTTGGCACGTCATGCCTGCGCTCGTGA
>Ga0172381_10006236_pt1 | contig 11977 bp, 8 predicted proteins | sample Leawel6488metaG_FD_119754 | JGI IMG/M metagenome (GOLD analysis project Ga0172381, IMG submission 119754) | Leachate microbial communities from a municipal landfill in Southern Ontario, Canada - Leachate well 64-88 metaG | ecosystem: Engineered > Solid waste > Landfill > Unclassified | place...
CCGCGGCCATTCGCCGGCAGACTTAAAAGCTTTGACTGATTTGCGGCGCAGCGGCATGTCTAAGTTTCTCGAGAAAGCTAAGCTGGATGGCGGAATCAACAAGGTCTATAACATGGAACATGAGATCGCCATGGGGACGGCCCGGACCAATGCCGGCGAGATCCTGACCAAGGAACAGTATGCCGATATTTGCGCTTCCGGGTTGGCGGAGGCATCATCTGATGTTTTGATGCAACGCCGGCGGTTGGCGCTGATGGAAGAAACTTCCGTCTGGCAGCGGTTTAAGAAACGGTTAGCAGTTACGCATACCGATGTCCAGTTGATGGCCGGGCTCGGCGAACAGCTCCGGCGCGGGTTGTTGGTACATGAATTACTGTTTAACAAGGCCATGTCTTTGGCGGAGGCCAAGACTAAAGTCTGGGGGCACCTGTTCAATTACCGCGACCTGACGATTGCCGGCAAACTGTTGCGGGTGTTGTTCCCGTTCTATGCCTTTACCGCCAACGCGATCCGGTTGTATCTGGGTGAAGCGTTGAAGCGCGGCCCCAGTGTCTGGATCGCGGCGAATCATTTGCTTGATGCTTGGTCCCAGTCGACGGAAGAACTTCCTGATTGGGCGCGGACCAAGATCCAGATCAACGACAAGACTTATTGGGGCCCGTGGCTTTCGGTCTGGGGAATCATGGATGTGTTCCGCGATCCCAAGCAGCATATGATCGACTTTGCCAATAACCCGATGAAAACTTTCATGGGCTTTGGCTGGGGCCCGGGATGGAATACGTTTTTCACCCAGGCCATGGATTATGATTTCTTTTCGGTGTCCAATGAGGTCCGCCGGCAGACGGGCTGGACCGATACCGAGATCAAAGAGTATATGGACGGCCAGGATCTGACCAAAACCACCCAGGGAAACAACTGGATGGACTTGATGTACACTTATGTCCCGTGGACAAAGATGTATAAGGCGTTGACCGATGTCGATACCTACATGTTGGTGGACGGTATGAGTATTTTAAAATCCGCCAAGGTGCGTTTCTTCATGAAGTCCTTCGGTTTCAATGTATTCACCTGGGATAATTTTGACAAGGCGTTGGATGAATATTACAACGCCGCGCCGCATGATCGGAACCGTATCCGGGAATCGATCCAGGCAAGCGAGCCATTGGTCTGGGATGCCATCCAAGGCTATTGGGCCAAGCGGGCTTTCGTTAATGCGATGAACGCGCGCGGCACCGCCAACGAGGCGCAGATGCTGGCGGACCTTGAACGCAAGGGCCTGCAGCAAACGTACTTTGATCTGGAAGAAAAGTCACCCGGATCGGGCACCGCCTGGCTGGAAAGGAATCCGGCCGCCAAGAAAATCTTGCAGGATTACTGGGATAGCCGGCCAATGAGTTCCAATTCAATGATGGCCAACATGGCGCAACTTCAGTACCAGATGAACCAAAAGATCAAGGCGATCACGCGCTTGATCGAAGAACAATCCAAGATCGACAAGGCCGGGATCATGGGAATCAATGTTGACTTCGGGATCATCGGCGACGCGGAGAAGTTCAAGAAGCTGGTACTCAATCCGGACGGGACGCCGCGGACCTTGAACGACAAGGAGCTGGATATCATCATGGGCGATACGCTCAATGGATACTTCACCAAGAACGGCACGACTTACCAGGATGCTTTGGCGCAATCGGCCAAAGAAACTGCCGACCGGTACGCGCGGGAATCCAAACTGACCGGGACGGCGGCCGATAAAGAGTATGACAAAAAGATGTCGGCACTCTTTGCGATCCTACCTGGCAATTTAGAGTCTTTGAGCAAAGAAGCTCAATCTAAATTCTGGGATGTTTACAATTCTTACTTTGAGAATAACTTTAGCGCGGCGGAAAAGCAGCGGTTCTTGGCGACGCAGCGCCCATGGGAACAGGCTTATACGAAAAAAATGGATGAGTATAAGGAATGGATGAACTGGATTATTCCCAAGGAAGACAATGACTCGGGTTATTTTGACCGGTTCTATGCTTCGCCCCAATGGGTCCAGGATCTGAAATTTTATTCCAACCCCAACCAACGGAATTGGTATCCGGTGGCCGCGGAGATCTCGCGCCAATCAGCCATCATCAAACAGATGGAGGACGAGTCGGGGATCTTCCAAACCGACAAGCGTAATGCATTGACCAAATACATCAATGCCAATATGGGTATCATCGAAAAGTACTGGGACAAAGATCATCCGATGAAGTCGGATTACTTCAAGCAATGGGATAAGTTATTGACCACCGATGACGGCGCCAGCGATTATTACGCCCGGTTCTTCGGGACGCCCAAATGGTTCCAGAATGAATTCTTTGATGGCGATCCGGATAAGCAGAAGTATTACAACTGGCGCTTTAAGATGGAGAAACTCCAGAACCAGGACGCGGTCAATAAAGCCAACGGTCTTTATACTAACTTGGCCGATGATTTCCTGTGGTCAGCGGAGAGTGCGTTTGGCCGCAGCCAGCTGGCCAAGGTCAAGATCGACAAGGATCATTCCAAGTTGGATTATTATACCCAATGGAAAAAGATCCGCGGGCAGGAATCGGACAGTGAAGAGTCGACCTATTTCACCGACTTCTTCCTGTCGCCGCAATGGTTCCTGAATTATTATTTTCGCGGCAAAGAACCGATCCTGGACTATTACAAGTTCCGGATGAACCTGGAACAAGCGGGCGAAGACCAGTACATGACGGTATTCTTTGACAGCAAATACAAAAATGCGCGCGCTGAATACGAGAAGCGCTCGCCGGGAATCGTCAGCTACATGACTACTTGGAAACAGATCGGCGACCTGATGGACAAGGATCAGAATGATCGCGCTTATGAAGTATTCTTTGATCCAAAGAATGCGGCTTTCCGGACGCGTTACGAAAAGAATCATCCCGGTAAAGTGGCTTTATGGAGAACTGCTTGGGATTATTCCAAGATGCCGGAAGCCAAATGGGAAGACAAGAAAGCGCGCTGGGAGTTTTTGAATAAACATCCCGAGCTTTCGGCCTGGTGGCAGGAAGGTATGACGGCCGAGCAGATCGATCTTCGGATGAAGCTTGATAAATATTTCTCAATCGGGTTTGGTATCGAAGCCGAAGGCAGCGGATTGGATTATTACAAGCAGTTCTGGGCGCTGGATAAAAAGAAAAAGAATTACCTGGCTTTGCATCCGGAAGTCCAGAAGTATCTGGATAGCTTGGATAAAAAACAGACCGGAGAATATTCCGACAGCGTCCCGCCGGGCATCCGTGCGGTGATCAAGGTCCAGGAAGAATACTTCAAACTGGAACCGGCCAACCCTGAGAATATGGCTTCGGCCAGCGCCTTGTATATGTCGCTCGGGTTGGACAATGCTGATGAATTGAAAGCATTGAACACCGAATACTTTGCTCTGGATAAAGATAAACGGGTTGCTTTCGTTGACGCGCACCCTGACTTATTGGCCTATTGGGAATCATTGGCCAAAAAGAAATATGTCCTGGCCCAATATCCCGGGCTTAAGGATTACTGGGCGGCAAAGCAACAGCAAAAAGCTTATCTTGAAGCGCATCAGGAATTGAAATTATTCTGGGAAGCGCGCGGCAAAGAGTCTTCTGGTAGTTCCGTGGTGCCGCTGTCAATTGTTTTCCCGGAATCCCTGACTAAAAAGAAGACGACTTTGAATACCGAAGCTTTCAATCTGGCGACAGAGATGTGGGGCTTGATCAATGCCCGCATCCTGGCAGGAGATTGGCCCGGAGCCGCGGCGGTATTCTTCAACGAAAAATACAAGACGACGGTCGCCGCTTATGAGATTAAAAAGCCCGGCAGCATCGCCAAGTGGACGGCGATCCGGGACCGGAAGTCGACTTCCTATTCTAATGTAGATACGGTTGACTGGAATAACGCTTGGAAAAAGCGGGATTGGACAACGGTCAAAGCGGTGAGCGTTACCTATAAGATTCCTCCGGTTTCGGTGGGCGCCAAGTATGCGCTTTACGGGAAGCTGATGGAGACCTGGATTGCAACCGCCAAGTCAAATTACTTTCTGGGTATGTATTATTTTGCCTCGTTGCCGCAATGGGCAAAGGATATTTACTTCAAGAACCACGCCGACCAGAAGGAACGCCTGTCCAAGCCGCTCGATTATTACTTGTCCCAAGCCATGTATTCCTGGGAGAAGAAAGAAGAGCGCTTAGTGACGGCGTTGAAATATCTGAATCGCTACGGCGATCCTAAGATGCGCGTCAGCGCGGATGGCCAGGCGGCTTACGCCTATGCCTCCAGCGTTCTCGGGCCACGGGTGGCAGAAGATCGTTCCGGCTGGGGCCGCGGTGAGTGGAATGCTTATTGGACTGAAAGGACAGTACGCATGAACCAACTCAACGCGCATGACCTGGCAACTAATGCCGAACTGGCCAAGTGCCTGGGGCTGGTACGCAAACGGTTCCCGTTAATGTACAAGCCGCCACGCTTCGGGACCAGAATGCGCAAGGGAATGATCAATCCGATCATTGCCGAAGAGAAGAAGTTGCCGGCCAAACCGTACGTCCGGCGCACGGTCATTGAAGCACCGCGCAAACTAAAGTAAAATAAAGATAACATGAAAATTGAAACCTTCCTCAAATCGCTGGGCCGCGGATGCAAAGATCCCGGCTTCAGCATCATCACCAAACAGGACTGGATGGATGTCCTGAACTTTAACATCGGGGAACTCGGCCCGAAGATTTTCTTCAAAGGGACGATCACCAAAGTTAAAACCGACTTGAGCGACGGGACTTACCAGATAAGCCTCGCCGCGGAACCGGAATATGTCCGGATCGAGGATGTCGACCAAGTCTGGATCATTGACGCTAATGGCAAAGAGTGGCTATATGACAACTTCACTTACGATAAAGCCAACGGCATCCTGGATTTTGATCCGGCATCCTCAAAGCAAAGCGATGTATCGATCGGCGATGCGGAAACTATCAAGATAATTTGGAAAGGTTACGCGTCCGAATTCACGAGCATCAACGACGAAATAGATTTAAGCTTGCCTAAGCTGAATCTGTTGGCATTGATCTGTAAACGCGAAGCGTTCAACCAGATTGTGATGGACCAAACGAAGCTTGACCGGTACCGGGTGATGGTCGGACGGATGAATGAATTCGTTTTGCTGCAGATCATCACGCAAATGACGACTCAAATTGAAATTAAAAAACGCGAGCTGGCTGACAACCAGGTCGACACATTCTAATTATGGATACGCCAACCGAACCTAAGCGGTATCATATCTACCTTGATTACAAGGGATATATGATTGACCCGGTCTCGTACCGGGCCTACCCTGCGCCATTGATGGGGACAAAATTCGCCACCGGCCGGATGGCTTATTCGAATTTGGATTTCTGGCAGATCGGGGCAATGACCGATTTTTCCAAGGGGATGAACCAGAAATACCAGAATGATCCCAGCCAGTATTACGCGTCCGAGGGCATCGATGTTTCGACCCCAGGAGAATTGAGGCTCGAAAGAGACTTGGTTCCTTTCGAAAACTTTCCGACTGACCGCGGCCGGGTGACGGCACGTTACCGGTCCCGCGATTATCTGTACCTTGGTACGGATATGGGCTGGGTGATCCGGACTTCGAATGGTGAAACCTTCGAAGATGTTTTGTTCACCGGCGGCGGCAAGATATATGGCTTCTATGAATTCGAAGAACCGGTGGAACCGGAAGACGAAGCCAAGATCAGGATGCAGCGTGAAGGCGTTCCGGATGGATGGACCATCCTGAAAATGATCAACCTCTATATCACCAAGGGCCCGTACAATTGTTGGAAGTTCGCGGGCAAGACTGTTCGCGGACCGCAGAATGAAGGCGCCCAACCTGGATACATTGAACGCAGTTATGAATTGGGCGGGACCAACGGATTCCTTGAGGTCAAGGATCTGTATTATGTCATGAGCGAATCGGATTATTTGTACGGTTTGTTTAATGACGGCGTCCGCCAATCGACCGACGGCGAGACCTGGATCCCGGCACCGCCCGATCCTCTTTGGAGCTTGCCTGATTCCGAAGGCGAGCCGCTCAATGCCGTGGCAATTCCTCGCGGTTTCGTGATCGGCGCGCGCCGCGGCCTGTATATCTTTGTCGGCGGCGGTTCGGGTTTGAGTATCTGGGATTTTCCCGATTACTCCCACCCGGATAATTTCAAAGGCATGGCCAAGATCGGCGCTTACGCTTTATGCAGCGTCGAAGGCCAAGGGTTATTTTATACCGATGGCGCGCAAGCATATCCGACCTCGATGGCTTGGATCTCCAAACCCAAGAGCATCATCTCCTGCGCCGGCGCGATCTATTCCGGCTGGGATGCGTTCGCTCTGGTAAAGGACAGCGACAATAACTGGTATTTGGCGCGTTGCAACATGACTTACCAGACCGCGCCCAACTATTGGTGGATGGTCAAGAAACTTTCCAAGACCCCCTGCTATATTTCTTCATTCTCGCATGAGATGGTTCTGGTCCATTACGAAGACGGCACGTGTGAATCTTATAACAAAGATTCCGGACCGTACCAAAAATCAGGATCGCTGGAAACTTCATTGGTTGATGAAGCTTTGGTCTTGCTGCAAAAAATGTACAACTCGATCTTTGCGATCAGCTCGTATTTTCCGAAGGAGACCAGCTTGAAGCTCGGATATCGTTTGCGGGAAACCGAAACCTACCGGAGCAAGGAATTTATTTCCGATGGCTCGGCCGGAACGGGTGAGATTACCAGCACTTATATCTTGCCGAATCCGACGCGCAATGAACGCATCCAGATCAAGATCGAGCTCGGAACAGATAATGTTCTCGAGTCACCGATCATCACGGATCTATGCTGGAAATATATTCTTGGCCGGCCCAAGGAAACCACTAACCTTCAACGGACCTGGAGCTTCACGGTGCTGGGCGAAGACATGCTGCAAAAGTATGATTTGAATACTGAAGAACTGGGCCGCGGCGAAATTCGTGACCGCCAAGATATTTTAGATGAGCTTTGGGAGATCGCCGAGAAAGAAGAAGTCTTGAATTATGTCGGCGCGGATAATATTCCGAATCTGGCTTTCCGGATAAGGTATATCGGCCGCGGCAGCAGCTGCAAGATAAAGATCGATCGGGCTGATTGCCGACTTACGACTTCAGTCAAAGACGCTGATGATGAATGGCTCGACTTTGATTACCGCGAAGCGACAATCGAAGACGTCATTGATTATATCAACGGCCACGGAAGCGGTGCTTATACTTGCGAACCTTATGAAGGCATCCCGCAAAACAAAGCAGCGCTTTCATTGATGCCGATCAAAGATGTCGAGCTTATGGGCGACACCGAAATTTTCTGGGGCACGGATGTGCATGCGGCCATCATGATGCCGCAATCGCCCGGCCAGGTCAAACTGAGTCCGATCGATTATTCCGAAGAACAGAATAAGAAGTTCGGAAACGATCGGATGCAGATAGCCTTGCGGGAAACCTGATGCCCAAACGACCATTTGCTTATAGCCTATTGAAAGGGCTGGAGGATGAGCGCAATATTCCGAGACTGGCGGCGATCTCAAAAAAAATAGCTGATCGGACGCCGGATGCGACCGCGCAGATCCCGGGCACCGGGCCAGAAAAGGTTATCTACAATTACCTGGACCGGCTGAAGATCAGATTCATTTTCCAGTATCACATGGAAGATGTCCTGAGCACCGACTATCCGGAGAACATTTATATCCCGGACTTCTGGCTGCCGGATTACAATACCCAGATCAATGTCTTCGGCTCATACTGGCACAGCATGGCGGCCCGCCGGGAAAAGGATTTGATCCAGGCGGCGCGCAATCTCTACGCCGGCCGGACCGTGATGGAATACGGAGTTTCCTTGCCGGCGACCGGGAACAACGGGAAGTATGTGATCTGGTGGGAACAGGAAATCTATTCCAATGTCGGGTATTTGGTCCAGCGCGACTTGCCGGAACTGCTTAGTCCCAACCGGATCACCGGAGACAATGAGCATTTCCTGCTCGATTGGAAGCATGAATCGCAGACGGCGCGCAACAAGGCGCGCGGGCAGATCGCATCAAAGATGCGGCCCAAGATGAATCCTTACGAGCGCCAGCTCCGGGCGATGTTATCAAAGAAGACTGACTTGAAAAAGATCTATCCCTTCTTAAATAAAAATGTCTAAATTCCCCATCGAATATACACAGCCCCGCGTCGGGGAAGTCAACGACCTGTTCAAGCCGCGGTTCTTTACGGACAATCGCGGGCGCTTGGTATTGCCGATGGGCGCTTACCAGAACTTCATGGTCTCGGTGGTCCCGGGTTCCAAGACTATCAAGACCGTATCGGAAGATTCGGCCGGGAAAGGCAATGTCTATGCCGACAAGTATGCCGGCACGATTACCGGAGACCAGATTGCCAATGCGACGATCACCGGGAACAAGATTGCCAATGCCACGATCCAGGCGGACCAGATCGCCAATGGCGCGATCAATGCCAACCATATTGAAAAAGGTTGCATTACCGCCGAGCATATCGACCAGACCGTGATCACGGCGATGCAGATTGGAGTGGTCACGATCACCGCGGACATGATCGAAAACGGTTCGATCACGGCAAATAAGATCGCCGACCTGACGATCACGGCGGATAAGATCCAACATGCCACGATCACGGCCAACGAGATCGCGGACCTGACGATTACCGCCAATAAGATTGGGGACTTCCAGATCACTGCCGGCAAGATCGCGGCCAATACGATCACGGCCAATGAGATTTCGACCGGGTTATACAATATGATCGACGCGGACCTGCCGCAGGATACCGACCTGGATGCGTATTGGGCCATGGATGAAGGCAGCGGTACTTCATTATTCGACGGTTCCAGCAACGGCCATACCGGAACGATTTACAATACTCCCGCGTTTGAAGCTGGCGTCGCCGGTTCGCGCCTGGCATTTGTCGCCGGTTCGCTGCAATACGCGGACTTGGGTACGGTCGGTAATTTTGATTCGAATTTTACCGTGACCCTGTGGGCCAAGGCTTCCGTGTACTCCGGTAACGGCGGCATCTTCTGCCGTGTGACTGGCGCCGGCGGGCAGTTGAATGCCCAGGGTTTGCGGCTCAGAAACAACAACAACCAGATCCAATTGATCGTGGGCGACGGTTCGGACTTCCGGACCATGATTGTCCTGGCCGCGTCGACTTACGAGAATACAATGATCGCCATCCGGAGGACGGGCGATATCATCGAAGCTTTCGTGAATGGCGTGAAGATTGAAGCCACTATTGATGTCTCGGCTCTCGGCAGCATTACCGGCGGCGGGAATCTGCGGATCGGCCATGACCAGGATTACAATGCTTATTGGTCCGGGTCGGCCGACGAAGTCCGGATCTACGGGATCGCTTGCGAAGACAAAGGCATCCGGGCGTTGTACCGCAACCCGGGCGGCACCCAGGGATTGGTGATCCCGATCGGGCGCCTGACTTCCGGGTATATCTTCTCCAAACAAATCCAGCTGGCGCGCGTTGCCGGCGCGGGCGATTCGTTTATCGCTTGCGGCAAGCATGATTTTACCAACGTGGATTATGGTTTTATCTTGGGGATCGACGATTCGGATGGCGTGGTCAAATTTATTTTTGGCAATGATACCGAATATATCAACATCATCGGCAACCAGGTGGTAAGCACGCTGAAGACGAAGTATGATGTCGGCAACCAATTGTTGCTGTCGGCGGATACCGCGCGCAGCATCTCTTCAATGGCGCCGTATAAAATCAAAGAAATCCGGCTTGGCCGCGGCGGAAATTATCGTTTTACTTGGGAAGTCCGGGCCGTCAATGGCCAGCCGGATATGCGTAATTCTTATTTCATTCTTTGCCATGACCATTGGATCTATCCGATCCAGGAAGTCAGTATCCGTGTCGGCGGCGGGCAAGACTCGGGGTATTTCCAATATACCGCGGATTTTTACAATGGTTATTGGAACCAACCGATCTATATTTATGTCTCTGCCGACGGCGGCGTGACCCAATGGGTTCGTAATTTCCGCATGTATGTCGAAGAAATCAATGAAATCGGACCGCCGACTGCCCCAGTAAACTAGGGCTTGCCAAGTGATTTTTTAAGTGCATAATTAAAGAAAGATTAAAAATAAAAAACACGATGCCATATATTCTCCGCGATCTGGATCAAAAGATCGTCACGTTTATGGGGACCGAGGTCACATTTTTAACAGGTGACAATCCTCTTTCGTTTCGTAAGGCATTGATTGCAATTTGTGAACTCTCTTCGCCGACCCGTCCCGGGACCGGTGAGTCGATCGCCGCGATTTCTATTGGCCAGAAGTTGATGGATGCCAAAGAAAACGAGGTGGAGATAAACAAGAACCAGCTGATCCTGCTGAAAGAATTGTTGGAAAGGCAGCGCATATTCGAACAGAATATCGTGATTGCCAAATTAAAAAACTATTTGGATCAGTTGGACGCAGGGAATCCGGTGGAAGCGCCAAAGGTCGACACACCGCAAGCCGCGCAAAACGCGAATGAAAAAGTAGAGATCAAATAGAATGTCATATCTATCATTGAACGGAAGCCAACTTCCGGCGGATGCAGATGTACTCGGCAGCGACGACTATTTTGGGGACGACGACGCTCAAAAACCAGAGGAGGGACAAGAAGAAATCGAAGGTGATGCCTTCGATGATGATTTCGATCTTGATGACGACGAGGCTATTTAGACCTCGTTTTTTGTTGCTTCATATACTGATCCAGGATGATGCCGGCTTTGTTGAGCTGGCGTGGAGTCCATTTGACCAGAGGATTGCGGCTCCATTTGACGGCGATCTGGGAATCGGAATAGATGACGCCATTGAGTTTCCTTGACTCCAGGAGGTTCTGCGCCCGCTTGATGGCTTCAAGCTCGAACCGATTTATCAATTGGTTGAGACCGGGAAAGCACATTTTAAATGTTTCGATCATGGGTTTCTCGTCTCCGACCACCACACAAATGGTTCCGGTGCCGCAGCCGTCAACAGTTTTCGTCCAACTATAGGACGCGTCGGTAAATATTTTTACCAAAGGCGACTGCGGTGCCGTGAATAAGTTTGCTTGGCAGGAAACCGCTTTGTCGTATTGCGCGCGCAGCCCCGATAATTTTTGTTCGCAGGCTTGGATTTCTTTCTCGAGTTTCTGGAATTCCATTTGAAATTTTTGGGTTGGGTTTAAATGCTTGGCCATAATTTCTTCCGAGATTCTCGGCGTAATTTATTACCTAAAGTTTCTTTAGCTTGTTTATTAGAATGACGTTTCATTCGAGAGTCAATGCGATATTGATGAACTAGCCATCCGATTTTCTTATTAGATTTTATGGGTCTATAGTTGACAATATCGTGAATGAGCTGTGGAGATAATTTTTTCGAAGGAAATAATTTAAAGAGTTCTCCGGGCCAAGAAAAACAAACGAGTTTAACGCCGCGGGCTTGGCAAAATTCTTTCTTTCGATGGTCTCGAATTTTTTGAGCTTTAGATATTTTATGGTAAATCCCATTAGCTTCTATTGCAAGGTTAAGATCAGGATAAAAAATATCTAATTCTAGATTAAATCCGGTAGTGTTCTTTAACCAATCTGGTCTGTAATTATATAGAACTCGTTCATCAGGATAAACTTGTCCAAGATATTTGCGGGCTATTGATTCTAGATTTGTCATCGGAGTAATCCTTAATCACTGATGAAGATGGGAACGAGGCCCTCACCCTTCCGTAGGTTTCCCTCTCCCAGAATGGTTTGGCAGGTAGAATCCGTTTTATATGCCGGACCTGTTGAGGCAGTTCTATCACCCAGTTCTTTTTCGCACTGGCGTAGAACGACGTAACTGCCAACGTTGCTGTTCGTGATTGGTGAAAATCCCTATCACCGACGTGAGTGAGAATTTCGGCCCTCCAAAACAAAACGCACCTGCC
>Ga0172381_10006237_pt1 | contig 11977 bp, 11 predicted proteins | sample Leawel6488metaG_FD_119754 | JGI IMG/M metagenome (GOLD analysis project Ga0172381, IMG submission 119754) | Leachate microbial communities from a municipal landfill in Southern Ontario, Canada - Leachate well 64-88 metaG | ecosystem: Engineered > Solid waste > Landfill > Unclassified | place...
CATGAACGCCGGAGGCGTGTCCGCTGCGGCCATGACTTCATCCCATACCATGACACTCGACGTTGTGACCAACGCCGCGACCATGGCGGCCCTTGCTGGCCCCGCGATTCAGAAGATCAGCGGCGACGGCGAGGACTTCTATGTCATGTATCTGCACCCGTTGCAGGCGCGTGACATTCGCAAGTCTTCCGACTGGAAGACTGCCCAGGAGAACGCGAAGATTCGCAGCGATGCGAATCCCGTGTTCCGTGGCGCTTTGGGCTATTGGTCCAACGTGCTCCTGTTGGAAAACGAGTTTGTGCCCTGGCTTGACGTTACGGTGGCTGGAAACAGCTTCCGTGGCGTTTCGACCGGCACCGACTTCGCCGTGGACACCGCCCGCGCCATTCTTTGCGGCCGCGGCGCCTGCGTGATGGCCGAAGCGAGCAACCCCGACGCGCTGGTTCTGGAATCCTTCGACTACAAGAACATCGAAGGCGTCGCCGTGTCTTTCATCGGCGGCATCCAGAAACCTGTGTTTTCTGCGGGTGGGTCTGCGGGAACGACTGCGGTGGAGTACGGCTGTATCGCCGTTGACTCCTACGCAGCCGTCTAAGGGAGGACACCAACCATGGCCGCTCTTACCCCCACGCTGGTTATTTCTTACGACGCCGGAGCCGGGCAGGTGAAGAAAAAAATCTTCACCGTCACCCCGGAATCTGCGAGCGACACGGTGGCCTTGTCGGGATATTTCGACACCATCTATGCCGCCCAGGCGTATCTTACCGCCGGCCTTGACGCCGCGCTGACCATCCTCCTGCCTTCTTTTTCAGGCACTACGGTGACCATCGCCCAGCTCAAAGCCGACGGGGCAACCGCCGCGGACAATTGGGACACCGCCTCCATTACCCTGCACGTCACGGGTACGGACTCGGGGATTTAACCAATGGCCGCCCTGGTGCCGACGCTTGTTGTGTCCCGTGATGCCGGGGCAGGACAAGTGAAAGAGAAAATCTTCACGGTTACGCCTTCCTCAGCCAGCGACACGGTTGACCTTTCGGGGTATTTCAATGCCCTGTATGCGGTCAATGCGTATCTCACGGCTGGGTTGGACGCCAACCTGACGTATCTCATCCCGTCGATCTCGACCACGACGCTGACCATCGCGCAGGTTAAGGCGAACGGGAGCACTGCCGCATCGGACTGGGCTTCGGCGTCAATTACCTTGATCGTCGAAGGCACGGACGCGGGAATATAACCCGAGGGTTAGCGGTGCGCCGAAACCGCCAGGAGGGTGCAAAGCCCTCCACACTTTGAACCATATCTTAAACAAGAGGGGTGCTTCGATGAAAAGATGGATGCTGATACTACTCACGGGATTGCTCCCGACGTTGGCGATGGCTGCGAGTAAATCCTCGTTGGAAATCAGCAAGGACGTGCAGAACCCGAGCTTCACGAAATCCATTGACGTGTCCGGGTATGACTGGTTCTCCGCCCAGCTTGTTTACTCGACGGCTACGCCGTCCGCGTCCAGCGTTTCCGATGGCGGTTTTTCGTCCACGACTTTGACTGTGGCGAATTACTCCGCGCTTCACGGCCAGGGTGCGTATGGAACGATTACTCTCACCGACGGGAAAAACAACACCTCCATCACCACGGCGACCGTCACGCTTGGGAGCAAGGTATTTAAAGAGGGAACGCACTGGAACCTTCTTGAATCCTCGACAGCCACCATGGCAAGCCTTGCGGCGGCTATTGACGCCGATTGGGAATACTCAGCCACGGCGTCCAGCAACGTCATTACGATCACATATGGGAGCGTTGGGACAAAGGCCAACACCTACGCCATGACAGCATCCACGGGTGTTCTTGAATGTTCTGCTTCTACGCTTTCAAGCGGACAGCCGTATTCTTACCTGAACATCAACGGCACCGCATTGACCGAGGGAACGGACTACACTGCCGCGACAAGTTCAGGAGCGACAGCCGCCAGTATTTCAGACGCAATAAATGCGAATGCGACCCTATCCGCAATTGTGACGGCTTCGACTCCTTCCGCCGGAGTGATTCAGGTTGTTTCAAATACCAGCGGGGTAAATCTGTATGCGGTGTCCGTATCTTCTCCCGCGGCCCTTACGCCCTGGAAATATCGCTTCTATGGTGGCTCTTCATCGGACATCAGCGTTTCTGCCGACACGTTCAACGAAACCGCTCACGGGTTCTCTACGGGACTTCCTGTTCTTTTGTCCACGGTGAGCAATTCCGTGGCTCCCACTGGCTTGGTGCGCGAAACAACCTACTACGCCATCGCAGTTACGGCAAACAAATACCAACTCTCCGACACCTCAACGGGCGCCGTGGCGGGTTTGGATATTGATATTACCGCAGTCAATGGCGGTGGAACGTTCACCGTCACGCCCATCACCTTCGCCAAGGGTTCATGCGGCTGGTATTGGGAAGGGTCCAACGACGGGACGAACTTTAAAGACCTAACCAGCGCGGCAATCTCCTCCACCACGTATTCAACGGACGGGAGCGACCTTTGGAACTTCACGGACTACGCCTACAAATATCTGCGGCTCTATTTCACTGGCCCCACCTACGGAGGGCTTAATTTGGCCGTCACGTTGAACGGGAAAAAATAGTGAAAAAGCGCCTCCTCGCCATCGCCCTCGCCGCGCTGGCCGCCCCCTCCCTGTCATGGGCGGCCCCCTCCATCACGTCCGTGACTGGAACGGTTGTCGGTATTTCAACGTCAACGATGGGGAACAAGATTGTCATCACGGGGGCCGGGTATGGGGCGAAGTCCCCGGCGGCTCCCCTTGTTTGGGCACCGTTTGAGAACAACTTCTCAAGCCCGACAGCTATTGGACGTTTGACCGTTTGGGGCGCGATGGAGCTTGCGGAATCCACGACAACGGCGGCGGGCGGGAAGGTCTATTCAGGGAACGGAGCCTTGGCGGGGGTCTACGGTTGGCAAGCGGCCAAGTTTGGTGTTCGGACGGACTTGCCTTCATATGGCATTTACGGTGGGAAGTGGTTCGTTTCTTTAAAACGATACGTCAATTACCCCTTCACAGCAGGTAATCACAAGTGGCTCCGATTTTGGGACACCAACGGTGAGTCCTCATCGGGGAATCAATACCCGAACATTTACGTTGGGACGCAGGGAACCGACCAAAACTCCAAGGTGTTGGGTGAAGAATTTAACCCTGACGCGGCGGTAATTACAGGCTTGGGCGGATATTACCCCCATCCCGCACAAGACCTTGGATTCTGGCGAGACGAACACCATATTCTCATCCAGAACAGCGCAGTAGGACTATGGGACGGAGCCTACAAAGTCCACTACGCCACGGCCAACGCTTCTCTGAACATATCCAGCGACACTTTCAGGACTGATACTGCAAACGCCCCCGGCCAACAAGACCAAGTGTGGGTTCAGGACGACCCCTCTAACTATACCCCCCTGGGATGGGGCTACTTTGACGACATCTATGTGGACACGACCCTTGCCCGCGTTTACATCACCACAAGCTCGACGCTGGCCGGGAACAGCATCGAGCAGATGCAGATACCTTCGGCATGGGCGGCGGGCGAGGTCACGGCCTACGTCAACGTGGGGCCTCTGTCGGCGGGTTCTACGGCCTACCTCTACGTTTGCGACAGCGCGGACTCGTGCAACGCGAATGGCTACCTTTTGGCGATCGGGAACACCTACGGCGCTGGGCAAGAGGCCGCATCGGTTACAGCCACCGCCACCAAGAACATCGGCCGCGTGAAGCGCAAGAAGGTTCAGCGATGAAAAAGGCACTTCTCTCCGTCGGCCTTTTGGCGATCCTGTCCGTGAACCTGCGGGCCGGGATCACCACGATACCGTTCTCCATCAGCCAGTCGAGCATGACCATCCGGGATGTGCGAATCACTACCGTGACGTGGGCGGACGGGTCTATCAGCACGTGCGCGGCGAGCGGGGAAACGTTCAACGGTGGAACAGTGGCGAACCCGACGACGTTCCAGTCGTCCACCACGTTTAACGGGGACATTTTGTCAACGGGGACGCTATCTCTTGGATCAGGAAGCGCGGCCTCCCCGGGAATACGATTTTCTGTCACCCCGAACATGGGGTTTTACGGGGCTTACAACACATTTGTGTTCGGGCATTCGTCTGGCGGCAACTTCGCATACTACCAATCCACAGCGGTCTGGCATTACAACAATACGTTTCTACCCTACAGCCCATACGGGGTTCCCCTGACACTACAACAATATTATTCGCAGTCTGCGGATTTAACGCAATGGACAGACTCGAACAAGGTTGTGCTTGCATCAATTACTGCCAACGGAGAGGCCGTGTTCCCGGCGCTCACGCTCGGCGGTGTCCGCCAAACGTCCTGGCCTTCTGGCGGTAGCGGTGGATGGACAAGCGTCGCAACCACAACGCTGGACATGGCGAACTTCGACGTGGTGCGCGTCTCATCCATGAGCGTGACGGGCGCGAACGGGCTGGGCGTGACCTACGGAATCAGCGCGGGAACGGCCACCGTCGGGACGGCGACCATTTCAACCCTCACCGTAACCAACACGGCTACGCTGAGTGGCAGGGTGGCGATAGGGACGCAGAACCAGAACGAGGAATTTACAACCGCTACGGTTGGGTCTGTTCTCGTTACGCCTGGGGCGGCCCCTACGTCGTCACAATACCTACAGAATCAAGATGTGGTCTACATCGGAACGGGGTATCAAATTCCCAACGGCTACACGGTAACGGGGGCGTCTTACACTTTCCAGGTCAATGTCGGGACGGGTGGGCTTCGTTTCAAAATCTTTGAGGACATCGACGGAGGTTTGGGGTCATTTGATAAATGGCGGTGCTGGTATGTTGACCCCTCAACTTACGCGACATCGGGAAGTGGGTCAAACCTCACGGCTACCTTCGCAACGCCTACGGTCATTCCCTCGACTGGTGTGTTCTTCATGGGCGTCCACATTAACAACGGCTCATACATTTACTTGGGAAACCCGACTTACACAGTTGGGCAGTATTGCCGTCGAGCAGAGGTCAACATCGTTGCCGGGTCAACGGGGTCGCTTTCGGGTGGGACAGACGCGGGGCTGGCTGTGGGCGCGATTATGACCCACATGACGACGACCTACTACGACAACGCGCAGGCCGTTCTTCGCTCGAACGACGCGCACCGCATCGCCTTAACGGTCGTCGGCTCAACGGGCCAGGTGAGCGACATCCAGCAGTGGAGGACATCAGCGTCATCTGTCACCGTTCAGATCGACAAGGACGGCTCGTTCACGAACAGACCCACCGAGTTTATTCAGGAAGCCATTATCATCCCGTCTACGCGGTATGGGGCGGGTGAGCAGTGGATTCACAAGGGGCAATTGATCACGGCCTACCAGATTGCGGGGAGCACGTTTCAGCTTGAGCGGTATTCTCTTGACGGCCATGAGACGGCCCCCGTTGCAACGTCGGCCATTGCTCTTACGTCTTCCCCGGCGCGGGGGGCGATATCCGGCGACACTCTTTTCCTCCCATCAGCCGCAGGGACGCTTTTCGCGATTGACCTTTCCTCTCCGGCTCTCAGGGACGCATCGAGCGAATGGACGCTCCCTGTCCTCATCTCCACCCTCACATACAAGCGTATTTGTGCTGACGGAAACCGGGTTTACATCGTCGAGACGAACACGGACGCTCCGGGGACAGGTTTTGTCCGAGGCTTTGAAGTGCGTGGGAAGTCCCTTGTTCAGATCGGGTCATTCAAGCTCACGAACCAAACGAATGACGTATTCATCGATGGGCGCTGGCTCTACCTCGCCACCGAAGCCACCTACGGATTCAAGATTGTTGACGTGAACGTGGACAACGCCTGGGCGCTTGTTCTGGCGACGCAGACAGTCCCGAACTCCGAGCAGCGCGGGACGGTGGTGAGGAACGGCGTCGGTTATTCCGCTGGGTGGTTCACTCAGCTTTCAATCTACGACATGCGGGCCTCCATCGGTATCCCAACGCTCATAAGCGACACGCCTCTCATAAATCCGGGCGACAGGATATGGCTGACGGGCGACATCGCCGTCATCGGGACAGAAACGACGGTCAATACAACAGACCTCTGCTACCTCTACGACGTGAGCGACATCGCCCATCCGTTCCGCATCGGCACCCTGAAACAGTCGCAGGATTTGGGGCCAATTTCGGGCGTCGTTCAATACAAAGAACATATCTACTTCCGAAGTTCCACCTACAACAATTCCGCCCCGCTTGTGATTGTGAAACTCGCCAAGGTGAAATCATCGGCGGGATTGTTCGGAAACGTGGACACCGACCACCTAAGCGTCAACCAAAACGGCTACATCAAACGCCTCTCCGTGGGAAGCGGGCTGGATGTGGGCATCAACGGCGTCACAACGTCGGGCTCAATCACGGCCACGAAGGGTATGGCCACGCCGTTTTTGAACCTCTCCGCTGCCTACGCCGTCACGCTCTCAACGCCTACGACGGATATGCTCAATAACGTTTACAGGGATTCAGCCTACAACCTTTATATCGCCACCTGCACGACAGGCGTCGGATGCAGTCGGAAAGTTTCGCCGTGAGGGGAAAACCATGAGCAGGGAAATCAGAGGAGCAGGCACAGGGACACTTTACGCACGGATAATCAGCCCGGCGGGCTTGTGGTGGAACGGGGCCACGTTCGAGGCGTACAACGCCGCCAACTTGGCGGCCTACGCCAATGCGATGACTCAGGACGGCGCCAGCGGCCTGTATTTCGCCACGATGCCCGCGCTCATCACCACGGCGGGGGCTTACGACTATTTTGTCTACCAGCAGGCGGGGGCCTCGCCGGCGGAGAGTGATCTCTTGGTGACCACGGGGAAGGTGGACTGGACGGGCTCTGCGGTTGCATTGTCCAACGTCACCGGGATGACGGCACCTGATTTCCTGGCCTATTTGCTCCGCCGTGGGTTCAAGAGAACCGACAAAAGCGCGGAGATTTACGAGAACACCACCGACGCCATTCAAGAAATGTGCCGCCGTTTTGAGTTTGAAGAAATGGAAACAGAGAAGACCACAACGGACACCATTACAGTGGCCGGGGACTTCAAACTGTCAAACGAGAGCGACTTCGGAATTTTGCAGGGTGTGGTTTTACAGGACGGAACGACGGCGGTTGACCTTGATGTTATCAGTTGGAACGAGTTCAGGGAGCGATACCCCGACATCAATGTGACATCCGACACGGGCTATCCCAAACACGCCTGTGCCTACGGCGGGAACATTTACATCGGCCCCATCCCCGACGCCGTGACCTACACCTACCGCCTCAGCTATTCAAAGCGGGCCGGGACGATCACCGCGGCAACGGCCTCCGTTCCTTTCACTGGCATCTACCGGGACGTGCTGGCAGAAAACGTCCTCATGCGCCTATACCGCGACCTGGAAGAATCCGACAAGGCGGCAAGCCATGAAGCCGCGTTTGAAAAGGGCTTCCTATATGCGATGCGGCGCGAAAATAAAAACTCCAAGGCGGGTTCATTCTGCCAGAAACCGACGAACTTTTAATGGCTCAAAAACTCAACGTCCCGCTTCCCAGCAAGGGCCTTGTCGTTGACAGGCCTGGGGAATACGTTGACGCCCGCTCTGCGACGAACATCAAGAACATGGAAACGAACCTGGCCATCATTCGGAAGCGGTCTGGAACCGTTGCAGTCGGTTCTTCCCTTGGCGAGAGAATCATGCGGTATTTTGAATTGCAGGTTGGGCCTCTGACGCGTCTCTTTAGGGCGGGCATTTCAAAGGTTGAGGTATTGAACAAATCAGCCGGGACTTGGGCAAGCGTGGCGACCGCACCTCTGACAGGGAGCGCCGCCGATTCGATCAGCTACGCCTTTCCCCTTCTTGCCGCGGTAAAGACCGCCGTATACACGAACGGGATTGACCCTATCCGCAAATGTTCGATAACGGGGAATGATGCAGATTTGGGCGGCTCTCCACCGAAGTGCAAATACATGCTGGCGTTTGGGCCTTACCTATTGCTTGGTAACATCACCGACGACGGCGCCGGAGATGCCTTCCCGTTCCGCGTTCAATGGCCAGACACTGGCGACCCTGAAACGTGGAGCGGCGTAAACACGAACGCCGGGAGCGTTGACCTTCTGGACGACCTGGAGGACATTACCGGGTTCGGCCTGTTTGGGAACCTACCGACCGTCCACAAGAAAAAATCAATTTACGTCGGGCAACTTCTTACGACTTCAGACGTTTTCATCTTTGACCGCAAGGCAACGGGCGTCGGAGCCATAGCAGAAGCCACCATTTTGACCATTCCGTCCGGCGAACAGATTTTCCTTGCCTCCGACGGTCTTCACCTTTTCAATGGAATCACAGCCCCCCTGATTGATTCTCCCGTTCAGGACGAACTTCGGGGAACGATGAACGCCGCCAACGCATACAAGTCTCAGGCCATTTTCTTGCAGGAGCTTGACGAAGTGTGGTTTTGCATCCCCACCGGGGCGGACACCGAACCTCAGACAATTTACAAATACAACTGGCGCACGAAGGATGTTTACAAAGACGCCATGGCAAACCTGACGGCCTTGGGCATATCTGTGGACACGGCAGATCAAACGTGGGCCGACATGACACTTTCGTGGAGCGCCGCGACGACCCGGTGGAACTCGGCCAGTATGCTCGGCCTGAACCCTGTTGCTTTCTTCGGCGATTCGTCCGGCAATTCAACGAAGCGGACGCCCACCAGCTCTGACGACGCTGGCGTTGCCGTTGATTCTCTTTGGGAAACGAAGGACTTCACAGCGGAGGACTTTGGAATACCCGACATTGACCGAATGATGCGGTGGAAGGGCTTGCAGGTGTGGGCCAAGGGCGGGAGCGTTAAAGTGTCGTATTCTCTTGACGGTGGGACGTCTTGGACGCTTGCCGACACTCTCACCCTGGCGGCGGACTACCCAGACGACGACGCCCCCTTGCCTGTTTACTTCGACGTTGTGAAGTCGCGCCTCCGCCTGCGCTTTGCAAACAACACCGCCGGGGAGAGTTTCACGATTAAGAAATACCAACTGCGGGCGGACGCCAGGGAGGTAAGCGCGTGACCCGCCCTCTGAGTCCCAGCTTCCCTGCAATCTTCACGCAGAACGCCCTTGCAATGCGCCAGTTTGACCGCGACCTCATTACCGTCTTGGACGCATGGGCGATGAACTGCAGGGCGATTTTGGACGGCGGGATTTCCGTCGCAGACAATATGGACGTTTCCATCATCACCTACACAAGCGACGCGACGCCGGGGACACAGACGACCGTTGCCCACGGATTAGGAAAAACGCCAACGGGATACATCCCGATTTCAAAAGACAAGGCCGCTGACGTTTACAACACGGCGGCCGCCGACAATACCAATTTGTATTTGAAATGCTCGGTAGCTTCGGCCACCGTGAAACTGTTGGTTTTTTAGGAGGATTCCATGGCTTTCCCTGATATTACGGTCCCGGCTGATTCTGATTACATCGCCCTAGGAGCAGGCGTTATTCGTGCGCTTCAAGCGAATTTGATTAAGGCAATGAGGCCCACTAAGGACACCACTGTCAATCGCCCGGCGGCTACGGATGAGGGGCTTTTCTTTGATACGACCCGGAACGCGTTGCAACGGTCAACAGGTTCGGCCTACGAGGACATAGGAACCCTTTTGCCCGCCACGACGGCCATGGTGTTCTATCAGGCCTCGGCCCCCGTGGGGTGGACTGCAGTAGCGGTTAATGACAAATTCCTTCGAGTCGTAACGGCGGGCGGTACGGGAGGAACGACCGGCGGAACCATGGCGGCGTCTACCGATCTCACCCACACCCATGCAGTAGGAAACCACACTCACGACATGACGCATATGCACAACATGAATTATTCGATGACGGGTCAAGCATACACAACGGCAGACACTGATTATATTTGTTCGGCCAATGCCGACAACGCCTCCATATTTAAGCCGGTGTCCGGGTCAGACACAACCCTAAGAGCCATTAAAAATCAAACGGCTAACTCTGCGACAACCGACACTGGCGCGGGTTCTGGAACGTCCGGAAATGGATTAACAGGCGCTTTCGCATATGCCGATATAGTGATTTGCACAAAGAGTTGATCATGAAAAAATGCCCCCTCTTATGCAAAAAATGTATTGAGCATGGGTGCAATTTCTGGACGCACCTGATCGGGCAGAACCCACAGACGGGGGCGCAGACTGATGAATGGAATTGCGCGATATCGTTCCTTCCCATGCTCCTGATTGAGAACGCAAACCAAACGCGCAAGGTGACGGCAGGAATTGACAAAGTGGCCAACGAAACCGCAGGCATGAGGGGTGAAACACAATCACTCAACCTGTCATTTCTCAAGGCCGCACAGGCCTCTTTAGAATTGAAAGAACGAGCTTTAAACGAACCCCTACGGCTCATGGACGCCGAAGCATCGGAAACACCCAAATGATCGCACAGGAGCCACGCCATGAGCTTTGGATTAAATCGAACCCTTAACAAGATTTTAGGGGGCGGGACTGAAACGCAGTCCCAAGTCCCTCTTGAAACGCCGGAACAGGCGGCGGCACGTAAGAAACTGCTCGGCTTTGCCGACACCGGGACTTACGGTGATTTCACCGCCGGGGCCGACGTGGGCATCGGTGCGGGTGCTGACTACAACGCCACCGGCATAGAGAAAACGGGACTTTCCAACCTACAAACGCTCATTTCTTCGGGAATCCCCGAAAACTACAAACTCACCGACGAAGCGCTTAAGGGGATGCTCACCAACGACCCCGCGGCCATTCAGGCGCAGTTTGACCCTTTCAAGGCGCAGACTGAGCGCCAGATAGCCGAATCCAACAACGCCCTGAAACGCAATTCTGGGTTCGCTGGCAATCTCTACTCCACGAACACGATAAAGGGCCTGGGCGACATTCAGGCGCGTGGAAACGAAACCCTGACCTCCAAGTTGGCCGAATTGACCGACTCAGCCGCAAATCGCCGTTTATCAGCGGCACAGGTGGCTATCCAGTCCGCACAGGCACAAGAAAAGACCCAACTTGACCGTATTGGGGCCTCTCAACAGTATGGATCGCTCATCCGAAACCTAAACAATCAGGCCGTAGAGGCGCGGGACGCGGAGATTTTGAGACGCCGCCAAGAGTTGCAGTTGCCCATAGGCGCACTTCAAACGGTGTCCGGGCAGAACGCGACATTCGGCGTTCCTTCGATTGAAACGTCCAAACAAAGCACGATCATGGACTTGACGAACCTTGCGGCCAAGGTTGGCGGGCAGGTTGTGGGGTCGAGATCAGGCGCCGGAGCGGTTAGCACGGGCGCCGGTGCGTCTACTTACGCATAGAAAGGGGCATGACAATGGCAAGCGTTCAAGAACTCATCCTGGCCGGACAGGCCCGAAACGAAGCCCGAAAAAGCCCCCTAGTCTCACTCATTGAGAACGGGTTGGCGGGGTATCAGGAGGGCCAGGTCATGGCCCGGAATAGGTTGGACCAACAGAAGAAGGAAATTGAATTACAGCAGATGAAACAGGAGGTTGCGGCCCAAAAGGAAATGCAGGCGCAAATCAAGGCACGTCTTGCGGCTCAAAACGAAGCAAAAACAAAAAACGCCGCACGGGTGGCCGCGGGCGGTGCGCCCATCGTTGAACCCGCGCAGAAACTCAATGAGGAAATCAAACAGGATGAAAAGGGGAAGTTTTCGAGGACTTGGAAGGAAACAAATACGCCCGGAACGAAAGCGCCAGCCACATACGAAGCCGGGCTTATGGCAGAAGTTGCCGCCGGGAGAATGACGCTTGATGAGGCCGGAAGGCGTAAGGCGGCGCAGGCCCAGGGGACGCCCGACAAGTCAATGGCGCGGGCAATCACAAAGGCGAAAGTTGACCTTGCGACCACACGTCCTATGGTGGCGGCTGTCGTGTCTGAGATTGACCGTGTGGAAA
>Ga0172381_10006238_pt1 | contig 11975 bp, 21 predicted proteins | sample Leawel6488metaG_FD_119754 | JGI IMG/M metagenome (GOLD analysis project Ga0172381, IMG submission 119754) | Leachate microbial communities from a municipal landfill in Southern Ontario, Canada - Leachate well 64-88 metaG | ecosystem: Engineered > Solid waste > Landfill > Unclassified | place...
GGACATACCCTAACTTACAAGGTAATATGAGAAGGGCGCGCGAGATAATCAAGGATGCTGCCAAAGAAAACAAGGCAGACAAAATATGGAACTTCCCGAATAACAGAACAATAGAATTTGGGGCGGTTCAATTTGAGGACGATAAAACAAACTGGCAAGGAAGAGCACATGACCTTAAAGGTTTTGACGAAATACCTGAATTTGAAAAAAGCATTTATGAGTTTATTTGTGGATGGACACGAACAACCAATAAAGGTCAACGCACTAGAGTAATTTGTACCGGAAATCCCCCAACGGATGAAAAAGGAAACTGGGTTATTCAACGATGGGGGGCATGGCTTGACCCTAAACATCCTAATCCTGCTAAACCAGGTGAACTTCGCTGGTATGCAACGATTGATGGAGAGGAGAGGGAATTTTTAACCGGGGATCCAATTGTCACAGAAACAGAAACAATCTATCCACTTTCAAGAACATTCATCCCGGCAAAATTAGATGACAACCCGTTCCTAGCAGAGGATAACCGGTACAGATCGACATTACAGGCATTGCCGGAACCATTACGATCACAGATGCTTTATGGTAATTTTCAAGCGTCCGCGATGGCCGACCCCTGGCAGATTATTCCTACTGAGTGGGTACTCGCAGCACAAAGACGATGGATAGAGCGCAAGAAACCAGACGTTCCCTTGACGGCTGTTGGAATTGACCCGGCACGCGGTGGTAGAGATAACATGAGCTTATCAAAGAGGTATGATAATTGGTTTAGTGAAATCTCTTTCTGGCCGGGAGCGGCGGTCGTTGATGGTCCTACGGCGGCGGCGTTGGTCAAGAATGATTTGGGTGATATTGACCCATTGATGATGAATATAGACATAGGTGGTATCGGTTCATCTGCTTATGATTCTTTGAGGCCAATGTACAAAAGTTTGAATGCGGTAAACGCTGCGTCTACTAGTGAGTATCGAGACAAAAGTGGTAAGCTAAAAATGCGTAATTTACGTGCTGAATATTACTGGCAGATGCGGGATGCCCTTGACCCCATAAATGGTATGGATATCTGCTTACCACCAGGTAACGAGATTGTAGCGGATTTGTGTAGCGCAAGATATAAAAACACGACCGCCGGCGTACTTGTTGAAGAAAAAGACGAAATAAAAAAACGGATCGGGCGTTCTCCAGATAAGGGCGAAAGTATTCTTTATGCGAATTATATAAAGAAAACAAGTAATCTAAACGTTTCGATGAAGGCGCGTGTGTCTAACTACATTCAGGATGATAAATGATATATAATAAATACATCTAAAGGATAAAAATTATGTCAAACGAGGGACTTATTTGTTCAGCTTTGTATCACACAGATCAACAGCTTTACCTTGCTATTGATGGAGCTAACTCATTCAGGGCGGCTCTGACAAAACGTGGGGCGCGTACTGCAAAATATCGTAGATATGTGAGCGGGGATCACGACGCAACACTTACTACTCAAATGCGTAAGATGTTACGGCTTGAAACAGACACAGCCGGACTGAATAATCTCAACATCAATTACATGGGGATCGTTGTTGATAAAATGGCCGGGCGGTTAAATGTATCCAAAATAAAAACGGATATTGAAGTTGAAAAAGACGCCGAAAATCCAGTACAAACATACATTGATAACCTGCTTCTGGATAACGACTTTGAAGCCATTCAGGGCATGATGTGGAGGGGCGCTATCAGGGACGGCGATTCTTACGTCATGGTTGACCCTCAGACAAGTAAGTGGATCGTTGAGCCTGGGTACGATGGATTTTCGGGTATGTTCGCTTTATTGCAACAAGGGAAGGACTATCCAGTTTGGGCGTGTAAACTGTATAGCTATGCAGACCTGGACTTGACAAGTGATGAACCAAGTACCAATGTGGCTATGAAAATCGTTGTTTACCAGCCCGACAAAATCAGTTACTTTACAGGTCAAGCGAACGGACAGGAAGTGTCAATTGACACAAGTGTAAACATTGACGGCGCTAAGGATGGTGTAAAGAAATGGCCTGTTGGCGTTATTCCAATCATTCATTATGCAAACCTCAAAGATTCATTTACTCAGTTTGGAGAATCAGAAATACGCAAAGGGATTGCGCCCCAGGATGTACTTAATCGCACGCTTCATAGCATGGTAATGGCCTCCGAGTTTTCGGCGTTTAAGATTACCTGGTCAATCGGTATGGAAATGGATATGTCAGGGATTACTCCAGGCGCGGTAATTAATCTAACTCTTACCGGCGCGGACGGTAAACCAATTGTCAACCCGACAAGCGAACAAATAGAATTAATCAAAGCCGCAAGAGTTGGCCAATTTGAAGCGACTGATATTTCACAATACACCGGGCAAATAGAAAAGCTAACGATCCAAATTTCTCACGTTACATCTACCCCTATTTATGGAGTTACTACTCAAGGTAACTTGTCAGGCGAGGCACTAAAACAACTTGAAACTGGATTGATCGGAAAGTGTCAAAGATTCCAAAAAGAAAACACTTCGGGTGTCCGGTCATTGATCGAGCTCACCGCAAGGATCCAAAAGACATTTTCAGGATTCAAAGACCCACCGGAATTAGGGCGGTTGACGGTTGAGTGGGATTCTCCAGAACTCCGCGACAATGTTGTAGACAAGGAATATCAGGAAAAGAAGATCGCATGGGAAACCGCCGCCGCCGTTTATACCGCTTCTGGTGGTCAAATTCCAGTCGAGGCGGTGCTAAAGTCATTTGGATTCACAGAGGAAGAAATGACAGAGTTCGGTACTCAAAAACTGGCAGCAATTACTCTTGAACAAGAGGATGTTGTACCAACGGAAGGGTTATGATTAAATTATGAAACTGGGTAAACCGCTCCCGCCCGTAACTGAAATAAAACCACCCACTCCCGAACAGATAGATGAACTTGTCAGGAAGTGGAACGATTATGCCCCACCGAAATACAAGGGACTATTGGAGGCAAAGCCTCTTGGAAGTGAAGAGCCGGCTAATTTCTATTGGAACCCAAAAACTAAACAATACTCTGATAAAACCGGAAGAATATTATCGGGTAAAGAAATCAGACAAGCGTACCTGGAATATTTGAAGGCGATAAAATGAACTGGGATCAACTCGCAGCCGCGCTAAAGGATGGTTCAATTTCTTTAGGAGAATGGACTAGCCAAATGCGGGCGTTAATCGTACAAGAGCAGGATACCGCCATGATATTAGTCAAGGGCGGCAGAGACTTTGTCACGTATGCAGACTGGGGGTATGTTGGATCGGAAGTAAAAAAACAGTTTGCGTTTCTGGATAAATTTGCATCCGATATTGCTAACGACCCGGCTAAATGGTTGACTGGCAGACTTGATAACCGCATGAATCTTTACAGAGAATCGGGGTATGCGGCTCTGGAGAGATTTGAGAGACGCGAAAAGATCAATGATGGGTACACAGAAGAAATTAGAATTTTGGGAGCAGCGGACCATTGTCGATCGTGTTTAGAATATGCAGGTATGGGTTGGCAACCAATAGGAACTCTACCAGAAATAGGTGATTCTGAGTGTAATATGAATTGTAAATGCGAATTCGAGTATAGAAAGGCTGGAGATGTCGCAGAATAAAGAATTAACAGGAAACACAAAACTATTTGATGATTATGCTGATAAATGGACCAAAAAATTAGGGCTTGAATGGTGGGTTATTACATGCCATTACTGTGATTCTCATAAATTTATTGAGATCGAGAACGACAAAAATGCGTTAGCTTGTTGCCACGTAAATTGGCCTTACATGACCGCAACCATCAGAGTCAACAAAGACCACCTTGCAGACGAAAAAGAAAACAACATTGAAACAATTGTGGTACACGAGTTAATGCACATTTTGCTAAACGAAATGAGAGATGATGAGGACACAATAGACCACGAAGAACGAGTAGCAACTATTCTAGCAAAGTGTTTTCTGAGAAATGAGAGATAAAATGATTTCAAGTTTAGATATTCAAAAATTACAAACGAAATACAAAGTAAAAACAAAACCCCAAAAAGATTCTCATAGAGAGTTTATTGAGGCTGTACAAAAATTTAGAGAAGGCATACAAAGCGCATTTGACGGGATGAAGGTGTTATCACGTCCAGGAGTGACATTTACCCGCGCTCAGAAATTAATGATTTATTGTTTGCAACAGCACCCGTCTATTCTTGGTAAAATAAAGAAGTGGTTAATTCAAAGAATAATTTTGAAGGCAATTGACAAATGGCAGGTTTAATAATTGGGTTCTTGTTTGGGGTTGCTATTGTTTTGTGGATTGATGAAATGAGGAATAAGTGAAACTTACAATCGAAGTAACTGAAAAAGAATTGGCTCTCATAAATTACATCAAAACAACTGATGATATAGAAACAGATAGTGAAGCTATTGCGGAGGCCGTTTCTTTTTACGCTGATAAAATAAGCCACTTCGAAAATGATTGACCCGCGCGTAAAAGTATTGCTCATGGCAATCAGGCAGGCGCTTCTAATTGCTCTTGGGGCCATAGAAGAATATTTAGAGTTACCGCGTTCTGTGATACCTAAACATAAAAGGGATGTATAGTTCTAATAATTTATGCTATAATAAACTCAGATTAAATACCACCGGGTTCGCCCAGCGGGCAGTCTCTTTGAGATTTGCCCGCTTTTTTATTACATCGCCGCGCAGGCGTTATAAATCGTGAAAGGAAAACCCAGAATGTTAACAAAAGAACAGTTTGACTTATTGAAGGCTAAAAAAGCCGAAGAACTCACCGATGAAGAAAAGGCGTCAATTACGGAGTATGAAAAACAACTCGCATCATCCGCGTCAAAAGATGAACACACCGTACCCATATCGCGCCTAAATGAAGAAATTGCCAAACGCAAAGAATTAGAAGCACGCGTAGCTGCAATTGACAAGGCGAACAAAGAAGCCGAAGAAAAACGTCTCGTTGAGGCGAATAACTTTAAGGCGCTTTACGAGCAGGCAAAAGCAGACGCAGAAAGTCTCAGGCCAAAAGCCTCTGTTGCCGAAGAATCAGAAAAGGTTCTTAAGTCTGTTTTGGAAAGCCAGATTAACGAATTACCTGAATCAATGCGAGGGCTTGTACCCGAAGGACTAACAACGAACCAACAGTTATCCTGGCTATCAAAGAACAAGTCGCTGTTGATGAAAGACAAACCGTTCGACATTGCCGCTGGTAAACAAGGCGGCGGAAGTCCAGAAACAGTAACACTAACACCTGAACAATTGGAAATGGCAAACTTATTCAAATTAAAACCAGAAGAGTATGCCAAAAACATGGATAAAAAACAATAAGGAGTAACAAAAATGGCCGCACCTACCTATTCGTGGGAATATGTAACAAACTTGTTTGGGCTTGAACCGCCAAAAGTAGCGACTTTGCAAGCGTCTACTGGACTTGAAACCAAGATTGGCACCGCGCTTATTTTGACCGGTGGTGAGCTTGACGAAGCGACCGCATCGGTTGTTTTGTTTGCTGGTTTGGCCGCCGAAGCTACAATCGCCGCAGCGACCGCCGCCGATCCTATCAAAGTTTATTTGATTCGACCCGGTGACGTTATTAAGGGTACAGCTGATGCTGATGCCTCCGCTTTGTCTGGATTCAACGGCAAGGTGGGTGACTTCAATTCAGATGGTTCTCTTGACGTTGCAGACACTACAAACGGTTGTTTGTCTGTTTGGCGGACTGAAGATGCCGGCCTCACTGTATTCTGCGTAGTTACCAAGTTTGCTACTTGCTAAAGGATAATAAAAATGCCTACTATGATTACCGCTCAATGGCCTCGTGACATTCTCCCGATTGTTCGTAGAGAATGGGATTTGCGACTTAACGCTTATCCGTCCGCGGCTGCACAGTTTTATAATGTTATGGATACTAATGCAATGGCAGAATATAGTCAGGGCGTTGGTGAGTTAGGGCAGTTTAATGAATATCAATCAGGTGATGCTGAAGGTAAAGCCACTATTGAATCAGATTCCTTTGCTCCTCTTTACGAGAAAACCTTTACAATCAAACAATACGCCAAGCTTTTGACTATTGATCGTATCCTTTTGCGCACCGCGCAAACTAACACCATCCAACGCAAGGCGCAAAACTTTGGTACTGCTGCTGGTAAAACAATCGCTGTATTCCAGTCTAGTGTTTTCAATAACGCGTTTTCTTCAAGTTACTTGGGTGGCGATGGTAAGGCTCTTTGCGCCAACGATCACCCTCGCAATAAAAAAGATTCAACTGCTATTGATAACTTGGGTGGGTCTGCGTTATCTTATGCTGCTATTGTAGCAACTATGCAAGCCGGTAAAAAGATGACCGATGACCGCGGCGACATTATGCCTATCGTCTACGATACTCTTTACGTTCCTACTGAATTGGAAGCCACTGCGATTGAAGAGACTAAAGGTCTTTTGAAACCTGGTATCGCTGACAACACCGCAAGCGCTTTAAATGGTCAGGGACTTCGTATTGTATCCGATCCCCTTCTTTCATCCGCTACCAAGTGGTTTATGCTCGATTCAACTATGGCAAAACAGCACTTACTTTGGTACTGGCTGGATCGTCCGGGTATGGCAATTGACGCTAACAGTGACTATAACTTAGTTGCTGGTTATCGCGGCTACTTCGCTTGCTCTTACGGATTCGATGACTTTAGGTTCATCTATGGTCATAACGTTTAGTCTAAACTAACAATAGGGGCGGCGTAAAAACCGCCCCATAGTCAATCGGGTTAGTGTTTCCACTCAGAAAGTAATTTATACCCCTTACTTAGATTGCAGTAAGGACAAGAAATAGCAATATTATCAATTAGATTTGAACCGCCACGAGATACGGGAACGATATGGTCAATAGTGTATTTTTCAAGATTACAGCCGCAATAAAAGCATTTGTTATTTTGCTTTATAACAAGTTCTTTTATCTGTTTGTTCTCGTGTTTCCACACTTTGCCCATAGCAGAAATTCGTTTATTATGTCTAAGTTTATCTTTGTCTTTATTGTTTTTATAGTATGTTTTGCAGTATTCTTTCGTGTCATAACTTGGTCTAAGTTTCACGCTATCTTTATTTTTGGAGTACCATTCTTTGCTTTTTTCTTTTTGCTTTGTTCTTTCTTCTTCATTGGTATTGTAAATCAACTTACGAATAACGCTTCTGCATTTTTTACAAATACAATAAAACCCAGATTTGCTAGAGCTGTTTTTGGAAAAATATTCAGAAGTTGCCGGAAAAGTTTTACCACATTTTGTACATGTCTTTTGCATATTATGCCTCATAAGCAAAGAGCACCATTCATGCTTCACCAGACTTGTCTAGGGTCTGACATAAATAGTGCTCTTTGCTGGTGAATTATTGACCCTAGACAGTTCAATTATACCATAAGTAACATTGGTTTTGCCAACCAAAATACGGCACAAGTCAATCGGCTGAAATGCCTAAACCCCCGAAAGGGTACTTAGTAAAGGAATAATGAAATGGCAGATACTCATTTTGGAAGCAGAATTATAGCAAGTGGTGGTTTAGTTGGCGCTGTAACCGGTGCAGTTACCGGTGATGTTGCTGGTAATGTGACTGGTCTACATTATGACCCCGTCGCCCCCGTGGCTTATAACGCTGCAAATGCAGCAGGGAAGGCTATTCTCCCGTCAATCGCCGTTGCCAAACTGACCAAAACAACCCCCGCCGCAAGCGATTACACCTTAGCTGCACCTGGAGCCGCGAACGTCAATAAATTCATCACGGTTTACACTGTTGAAGCACTTGCTCACGTCGTAACCGTTGCCGGTTGTTTAGGTGGCACCACAATGACATTTGCCGCCGCCGCGGGTGCATCATTTACTTTGTACGCTATTTCAGCGACCGCATGGGTTGTTGTTGCACTCAATGGCGTAACTCAATCATAATAGGAGCGGGACTATGAATGCAGTATTGCAAACCGCTACTACGATCTCAAAAACTACCCAAACTCTTGTCGGGTTTGAAATAGATTGTCGCGGGAAAGAGTACTTGACTCTTTATTTTGCTTATGTCAAGGGTAATGAAACTGGATTGATTATCACCCCTTCCGTTCTAATGGAACCAGGCGGTACTGCCTATCCTTATGCCGAGCGAACCGCGACCGGTGGGGCTATTACCTTGACTGATACTAAAATAACCTTGACCGCTTCAAAGTCTAGTTATATGACTTTTAATGTTCAAGGTATTGGTTTAATGAAATTTACTCAAGGCGGATCGAATAACGACGGCACGCCTACCGGGACTCTGGCAGCTTCTTACTCTCTGAAAGGGTAAAAAATGTTTACCTACGATACGACACTCTCTTCTAATCTGGCACTGGTTCGCTTCGAAATAGGCGATACCAACGAAGCCGGGCATTACCTTGAGGATGAAACGATCAACCATTTCTTGACAAGTTCTATTGGTCAGGCAGTGGTCTCGTGTATCGAGTACATAATCACGCAACTATCTATTCCCGATTTTAGATTGGATTGGATGAACGTTACAAATGGACAGGCACGCTCTGCATTTGAAAATATGCTCAAGTTGAAGTGCCAGAAATACGGTATCTCTCCAGGAGCTACAATAACAAGTTCAATTTCACATGCTCACCGTGCGGATAGTTACGAAATGAATAAGGACGGTACTTATGACGTCCCGGATGGTGCATGATGTTACCTAATGCCCGGTTGGTTGCACAGCTTCAACGAGTGACAGAGACCTCCGTTTATGGTGATGACGGATATTTAGTAAAGACCGTTAATACTGGTACTTACGATAAATATAATCATCCGATTACAACAACAACCAACGTACACGTGGCCTGCTCTTTTACAGATAAACCAACCGCTTCGATATGGAAAGATCACGTTGATTTGGAAATACTCTTAGGCGAAGTTCGTTTCAATTGTGCAACCGCCATCCCGGTCAAAGGCGATCAATTTAAAGTCGTTGGGCGATTTGGTACTACAAATTACCCTGATAAAACCTACGAAATAGCCGGAATAACTAATCGGGACGCGTTCGGATACATTTGCGCACTCAAGGCGGTTGTTGTATGAACCCGATCTTGCAATTTGATACCAAACAGGTTGAAGCAGCTCTTGCAAGGATAAACTTAAATGTCGAAGATTTTAAGTCGATTGAAAAGCGCGGAGCCGATGTTTTGGTAGAAGGTATGCAGAACCGCGCGGCTGTTGATACAGGCGACATGAAAAACAGTGTAAAGCAACATATCGTTGAAGCAAGCATGGAAAAAATAGAGGACGATGTTGGTCCAGAAGCCCCCTACGCGATTTATCAGGAATTTGGGACTGGTATCTATGCAGAGGCCGGGAACGGGCGTAAAACCTCCTGGAGGTACGTTGATCGTAACGGTAACTGGCATACCACACAAGGAAACAAGCCGCACCCGTTTGTCAGGCCGACCGCAATTGAGGATCGGGATAAAGTAATTGACGCCATGCACAATGGAGCTAAATTGCTTATCGAGGCAAAATGGCAGAGGTAAAATCGAACATCATCAAACACCTTATGAATGACGCCTCTGTGTTCGCAGTCTTTGGAAACAGAATCACGGGCGATGATGTACCGGACGGGCAAACTTATCCTTATGCTTATTTATGGATAGTTACCAGCCCGCAACAGTATCATCATGGCGGTGACTCAGTTAGAACGGTGCTCGTGCAATGCGATGTAATATCAGATACGATCACGGGCGCGGATGATGGAGCACAATTGATAAAAACGTCACTGTCTGGATTCCGGGGTCAAATGGGAAGCATGAACGTGGGTTACTGTTTTGTCAATTTCAGAGACGTACCTAAAGACCCTGACCAACGAGCATACAGACGCATTATCGAGATCGAAATAGGAACCAACAATTAGAAAGGATATTTATGTCACGACCAAAAGGAAGAAAAAACGTGAAACAAACCGAAGCACCAGAGCCGATTATCGCGGGCGGATTGACGGATGAAGTTTTTCCCGAAAACGATCCTGTTGAGATAATTGAGACCATCGAAGAGAAAGCGCCGGGCGTGCCAGATGTAAAACCAGAGGCAAAGTTAAGGCGCGAATACTTCCATAAAACCACATGGAAGGGCGTTATTGATACTTTCCAATGTAACAACTGTGGTCATTGTGACACAGACAAGGGCAATATGATCTTGCATGTGATTACACACGTGGCAAGGTCAGAACAGAATAAGTTATTCGAGAAATTAACAAAGGAGTATTAATTATGGTAGCAACTGTTATCACGGTACAACAGCTTTTGTCGCCATTCCCCACAACTCCGTTGACGATCAATACAGCCGATATTGTTTTTACGGCGTTGACGGTCACGGAGGGGGACGTATTCACCTGCACGGGTAGAGAGGTTATTTTGATCTCAAATGGCGCGGGTACAAACACCCTCACTATTTCAAGTGCAGATGATGAAAGGGGGCGCGCAGAGGATATTACCTCTTACTCGTTGGCGGCTAATGATTTTGCAATGTTTGGTCAAGGATTAACTAATGCTCCGGGTTGGAAAAATTCGTCTGGGCAAATTAAGCTAACCCCATCAAGCGCCAACATCAAATGCGCAGTTTTACGACTGCCAGTTGGATACCCTAACTAGGAGGTAATTATGGCAGCACCAACAGTTATAACTGTACAACAAATGCTTGACCCGTTCGCGGGTGCGGCAGCCGGAACCGCTGATTTTACCGTAGCGGCAAGCACATTAACCGACGGAGATACTTTTCAGTGTACCGGACGGGAATTGCTATTTGTGCAAAACACGGGTGCTGGAGCTACAACGATCACAATTACCAGCGTTGCGGATGAAAAGAACAGAACCGGTGATATTACCACCTACTCAGTAGGAATTGCCGAGTTTGCGTGTTTTGCAATCGGCCTGACCAATTCTCAAGGCTGGAAGTCCGCTGCTGGCACTGTGAGAATCACATGCAGCGATGTTGATTTGAAAGTCGCTGTATTAAGATTACCTGTTGGGTATCCCAACTAAAGGAGTATAGATATGCCTTCAAGTGCGTTTTGGGCTTTTGGTACGATTCTGCAATTAGGTGATGGGGCAACCCCTGAAGTGTTCACTGCCATTGCAGAGGTTGTTGACTTCGATCCTCCGAGTATGTCTAAAGATTCGATTGACGTAACTAATCGCGGAACTTCAACGAATCAATTCAAAGAAGCAATTCCGGGTCTAAAAGATGGCGGTTCTGTTTCATTCAAGTGTAACTGGTTACCCACCAACTCTACCCATGACGGAACGACCGGCATTGTCAAAGTGTTCAAGGATAACGTGAACCATAATTGGAAGTGCATCCTTCCTGATGCCATCAAAACAATTGCGTTTACCGGTCACGTTACCGCTTACACACCTGAAACCCCTATGGCAGCGCAAGGTTCATTCTCTGCCACTATCAAAGTTTCTGGTGAACCTACCGGTTGGTAAAAATATATCCGGCGGGGTAAAACTCGCCGGTGAAAGGTTTTTGTAATGGCATTAACTCGTGATGAAATTCTGGCAATGGTTGATCTGTCAACCAAAAAAGTAACTGTGCCTGCTTCTATTCCTGTTTGGGCTGGTAAAGAAATTTACATCAAAGAATTATCCAGAGGTGACCAGGATATATATTTAAAGCGTCAATTTGCGAACGCCATGTTGAAGCGGAGTAATGATAGTTCTGAATCAAACATGGAAATGACAGACCTTTACGGTCACGATGCGTGGATCTGTTCAAAGGGCGCGTGTGACGCGGATGGTAAACCGTTATTCTCAGATAGCGACATTGACGAACTGAATAAAAAATCAGGTCAATTTGTTGGCTGGTTGGCGGTACAGATTTTATCTATTTCGGGTATGCGGGCTGATGTAAAGGCGATCAATAAGGCGAGCCAAGAAATAAAAAACTCTTAGACGATCCCGAAGCATTATTTGAA